>OBYP01000199.1_pt1 | contig 69734 bp, 25 predicted proteins | sample 1501461 | NCBI WGS metagenome assembly OBYP01 (sample SAMEA2580201, study PRJEB22360) | human gut metagenome | biome: human gut; feature: human-associated habitat; material: faeces | place: Denmark | collected 2008/2010 | reverse complement strand
TTTGTTTTTGTTGTCGCTACATTGAAGTAGCTTTGAATTATGGTTGGTTTTGACTATGTCAAAACCCGCACTCTGGCATATGTTCAATCGTTTTGATTGATTACCTATCATTGTTCAGTTTTCAAAGATCTGTGCCCCTTCATATGGGGTACTTGAATATAATAACATTTCCATATACTCATGTCAACAAAATTTGGACAAATTTTACTACAAATTTCAGAAAATTTTTACCATTATTTTTGCACAATTTCACGGCCTAATTTTACAGATTCGAAACTTGAGTTATATCACTCTTTTAGACATATCATATAACGAGAATTAAAAGCAAAAAAAAGCCGCAACAAGAATGCATATATTGCATTCAGTTGCGGCTTCTTGCCTATATAACAGTGTGTTTATAGAATCCCTTATTTGCATTTCAACACTGTATATTAAAAACTTTTATATATAAGGTATTGCATCTGCATTTCCTATACAGCAAAAGTTATACATATAAAGATTTAATTATATGTGTATTTAGATGATTAGTTATCTGTCTGAATCGCTTCACGAAGGTTAATTTCGTGCATATCGCCAACAGAAGGTTCTTCTGTAGACATATTCTTCACAGTTTGTTTTGTAGCAAACCAAACTGCTTCGTTCATGTAATAACGCAATTCTTCATTAGATACATGTTCTTGATCTTGAGCCATGATATCAAGCATAGCATCTTCCAATGCTTGTGCTTCTTCATCAGTCAAAGGACCGCCAACGGCCTTTTGTTTTTGAAGCAATTCATTCATGCGATCAACCATGCTGCGCAATACATTGTAACCATAGCTATTTGTATAACCTTGGTCCTTATCATATTTAGGGAATGTGTAATAGCTATACTCGTTTTTATTACGGTTTTCACCATTCCAGTTCAATGCAGTTTCTTGGCCATGTACATAACCTAAAGAATGTTTACGGAAATAATCAGCATAGTTATGCTTATCTTTAGAATGTAACCATTTAGCTTCTTCTTTAGTTAACGCTTGATGATTATTCTTTTTGCTTTCAGCTAAAGCAATATGTTTTTCCGCATTTTCCCATGCTTTCACAAATTCATGGATACTTTGCACCGCCTGAGGGCTAGCCACAGGAACCAATACAACAGAACCTGTTGTAGGCGCTTTAGCCGGATTTGGTAAAAGCAATGGATCATCAAATGTAGCAGATGCCGCATTAACATGTAATACGCCACTGCCGAATAATACTGCCGCTGTGAAAGCAAGCAAAGTGGATTTTTTCATTATATATTCCTCTTTTCTATCAACGAATTAAATCGGGTGGGAGGATTCCCTAAAGGGGAATCCTCAACCCGTAATGTTCAGTATGAACGTATTATAAACCTAGTCTTGCCATCATTGCAGCAATATTAGCTTTCATTTGTTCATTTTCAGCTTTCAAATCAGCTACTTCACCTTTTAATCCTTGATTTTCAGCTTTCATTGCAGCAAGTTCACGTTGCATTGCATATGTAGAACTGATAGGTCCTTTACGATAACGATCTGCAGTTTCTGCTTCGCCGTCTCTGTTACCTACTTTCCAAGTTACACCAGCATTTGCCATCATATGGCTATTGCTGCCTGCCCAAGCAACACCAGCATGTAACATCATGGATTCATTTTTATAATGAGCCACACCTAATGCCAATGCGGAGTCGCCACGGTAGTTACCGTAACCTGCCATAATTTGAGTAGGTTCGTAAGGGTCATAAGCCATAGGTTTCAATGCGGACAACGCGGAGGACATCGCACCAACTTGACGAACTTCGTTTACAACATTATTCATGCTGTTAGCAACACGATTAAGTTGGGAACCATTAACAGCATCAGTAGAAGTGGAGCTAATTTCGCCTGGTGCTACGTTAGTAATCTTATTACCACCGTTGTTTAAACCAGAGCTTGTTAAGGATACGCTGCCACCACCATTATTTTTGATTGTGATACCGTTACCGTTTGTCACAGTTGTATGACCGGAGTTATCCATAGTTGTAATGGAATTGATACCAGTAATATCTTTTGCCAAACGAACATTCAAGCTGCCGTTGTTGTCAGAGATAACACCGATATTGTTTGCAGTGGAAAGTTTGCTTTCATCAGTAACGCCACCTTTAACAGTCACTTTTTGACCTAGGTCACGATGGAATTCACCTTTATCACCTGCAAAGTCTAAACCAGCTTTCTTAAGGCCGTCGATACCTTTCTTCAAGTCGCCGATGTTAGCACCATTTGTTAAGCTGCTGCTATTATCAGCGATATTGTTAATATCTTCGCCTTCGGCATAACCACTTGCCATGTTAACAACTTTATTACCGCCATTGTTCAAGCCGTCCTTAGTCAATGTTACTGCACCAGTACCATCTTTAGGGGAACCTTGACCTGCTGGAGGAGTAGTAATGGCAACACCGTTGCTGCTAACAGTAGTAGTTACTTTTTCACTACCCATGCCAGATGTAACAACCACACCATCTGCAGTTGTGCTTGTTCTCTTAGTCTTTTTGTCAGTAGTTACAACACCGTTAACAGTCAACTCAGTGGACTTAGTTGGATTATCTACAAGTACACCTTTAGCTGTTGTTTGAGTTGTATTATTTTGACCATCAGATACTTTCACATTATCTGCAGTAAGAGTAGTCTTATTACCAAATGTATCAGTGCTTGTAACACCTACACCGTTTGTTACAGTAGAGAATTTCTTATCGTCAGTAGTGGTAATCACACTGCGTAAGTTCAAGTCTTTTTTGATATCTACAGTGTATGTTTTAGACTTATCTGCATTAACTGTAGTTTCTACAGTTGTATTGCCGCTATCGCCAGCTTTCACTGTTGTAGTTGCTGCCGCCATGCTGCTCTTCAACTGTTGAACGTTAACTGCATCTGTATCATTTACACCAGCTGCCACGTTAGTAATCTTTTGATTATTTGCGTTTAAGCCTTCGTTAGAAATGTAAGTTTTACCGCCTACAGATACGCCCTTATCATCAAGAACAACTTGTTTGTTTGGATCGGAACCAACAGTTACGGAATCAAGACCTTTAAGGTTCTTAGCGAGTTTAACGTTCAAGTTGCCGTTTTCATTAACTACGCCAATGTTACCATTTGAAAGTTTAGAAGCATCAGATTCGCCACCTTTGAGTTCCAATGTTTGACCGAGGTCTTTATGGATAGCTTCACCGGAGTCGCCTTTGAAGTTCAAGCCTTTCTTAGTCAAGTCTTGAGTGTTCTTATCAATTTTATTATCTACAACTTTTAATTGATCTTCTGTTGCAGCTTGACCGTTAGTGATGTTATTAGGATCCCAAGTTCTGTTAGTCAAGTTGTTTACAGTACCGTTTGCACCGTTAACTAAAACTTTACCAGCATTGATTGAGCCCTCTGTACCATTGATAGTTACTGCATTAGTACCTTCACCAGCTTTCACGATACCTTTAGTACCATCAATGTGAACTGCTGTATTACCAGAACCTAATGTTACAGTATCTTTCAAGCCTACAGTGAAAGTCTTAGCTTTTGTAATAGCGTTGATTTCTTCCTCAACATCAATATTTTTACCAGCTTTTACCTTAGTATCGGACGCAGCTTTTACTTCGTTCAATTGATTCAAGTTAACTGCATCAGTACCATCAGTACCAGCTTTTACATTCTTGATTTGAGTATCGTTAGCGTCAAAGCCATTAGCTGTAACGAATTTCTTACCACCGATTGTCAAACCATCGTTGTTGATAGTTGTTTGACCAGTTGTTACGCTGTTCAAGCCTGTTAAGTCTTTTGCAAGTTTAACATTCAACTTACCGTTTTCGGATACAACACCGATATTGTTGTCAGACAATTTAGCTTTATCAGAAACGCCACCTACAACATCCAATGTTTGACCAAGGTCTTTATGAATTAATTCACCAGAGTCAGCTTGGAAGTTCAAGCCTTTCTTAGTCAAGTTTTCAGTGTTCTTATCAATTTTATTATCTACAACTTTTAATTGATCTTCTGTTGCAGCTTGACCACTTGTGATGTTATTAGGGTTCCAAGTAATGTTAGTCAAGTTGTTTACAGTACCGTTTGCACCGTTAACGAAAACTTTACCAGCATTGATGTTACCTGTTACACCATCGATTGCCACTTTACCAGCATTGATTGTGCTGTTCACACCATTGATAGTCACTGCATTCGCACCGTTACCAGCTTTTACGATACCTTTTGTACCATCGATATTAACAGCTGTGTTACCGGAACCTAATGTTACAGTGTCTTTCAATGCAACTGTGTAAGTCTTAGCTTTTGTTACAGTATCTACAGTTTCATCAACATTGATGTTTTTGCTACCTTCTACTTTTGTATTAGATGCAGCTTTCACATCGTTCAATTGTTTAACGTTAACAGCATCGTTGTCTTCTACGCCAGCAGTTACGTTTTTGATTTGTGTATTGTTAGCATTGAAGCCATTAGCTGTAACGAATTGTTTGTTGTTGATTGTCAAACCATCGTTGTTGATAGTTGTTTGGCCAGTAGTTACGCTGTTCAAGCCTGTTAAGTCTTTTGCAAGTTTAACATTCAACTTACCATTTTCGGATACCACACCGATATTGTTGTCAGACAATTTAGATTTTTCAGTAATGCCACCTACAACATCCAATGTTTGACCAAGATCTTTATGGATTACTTCGCCAGAATCAGCTTGGAAGTTCAAGCCTTTCTTAGTCAAGTCAGTGCTGTTGTCAGTGATTTTCTTATCAACAGATTTCAATTGATCTTCTGTTGCAGCTTGACCGCTTGTGATATTTGCAGGATCCCAAGTTGTATTAGTCAAGTTGTTTACAGTACCTGTAGTACCATTGACAGTCACTTTACCGGAGTTGATAGTGCCGTTTGTACCATTGATAGTCACAGCATTAGCACCGTCACCAGCTTTCACGATACCTGTAGTACCGTTGATGTTAATTGCTTTATCGCCGGAACCTAAAGTTACATTGTCTTTCAATGCTACTTTATAAGTTTTAGCGTGTGTATTAGGGTCTACTGTGGAATCAACATTGATGTTTTCGCTACCTTCTACTGTAGTGTTAGACGCATTTTTAACTTCATTCAATTGATTCAAGTTAACTGCATCATTACCATCAGTACCAGCTTTTACGTTTTTGATTTGTGTGTTGTTAGCATCAAAACCGTTAGCTGTAACGAATTTATTACCACCAATTGTTAAACCTTCGTTATTAATTGTTGTAGCACCAGTTGTTACACTTGTTAAGCCAGTCAACTCTTTAGCAAGTTTAACATTTAACTTACCGTTTTCAGATACCACGCCGATGTTATTGTCGGACAATTTAGCTTTATCGGAAGTACCACCTACAACGTCTAATGTTTCGCCAAGATCTTTATGAATGCTTGTAGCGTCATCGCCTTTGAAGTTCAAGCCCTTCTTAGTCAAGTTGCTACCATTGTCAGTAATTTTCTTATCAACAACTTTCAATTGATCTTCTGTTGCAGCTTGACCGCTTGTGATATGGTCAGCATCCCAAGTGATATTTGTTAAGTTGTTTACAGTACCTTTAGCACCGTTAACAAGAACTTTACCGGAATTGATATTACCTGTTACACCGTCAATCGCTACGTTACCAGCAGTAATTGTGCTGTTTGTACCGTTGATAGTTACAGCATTGTTGCCTTCGCCGGCTTTCACAATACCTTTTGTGCCGTCGATATTAACAGCAGTATTGCCGGAACCCAATGTTACTGTGTCTTGTAAACCAACTGTATAAGTCTTAGCTTTAGTAAGTGGATCTTCAGAATCAGTTACATTGATGTTTTTACCTGCTTTTACAACAGTTTTAGCTGCAGCTGCGTTATTAGATACTTCTTTCAACTGTTTAAGGTTAACTGCATGGTTATCCTCTGTACCAGCTTTCACGTTTGTGATTTGAGTATCGTTAGCATTGAAGCCATTACTTGTAACAAATGTGTTGCCACCGATTGTCAAACCATTGTTGTTAATAGTTGTAGCACCAGTTGTTACGCTGTTCAAGCCTGTCAAATCTTTAGCAAGTTTAACATTCAATACACCGTTGTTATTAACTACGCCGATGTTATTTTCTGAAAGTTTAGATGCATCAGCTTGACCACCAGAGATTTTCAATGTTTGACCAAGGTCTTTATGAATTGCAGTACCTACATCGCCTTGGAAGTTCAAGCCTTTTTCTACGATTTCAGTTTTTGTAGTATCAATTTTATTGTCTACTACTTTTAATTGATCTTCTGTCGCAGCTTGACCATTAGTAATAGCATTAGGATTCCAAGTTCTGTTAGTCAATTCGTTAACAGTACCTGTAGTACCATTGATTGTTACTTTACCGGAGTTGATAGTACCATTTGTGCCATTGATAGTTACAGCATTAGCACCGTCGCCAGCTTTTACGATACCTGTTGTACCGTTAATATTGATAGCTGTGTTACCAGAACCTAATGTTACTTCATCTTTCAAGCCTACAGTATACGTTTTAGCTTTAGTTACATTGTCGATACTTTCATCAACTTTAATGTTTTTACCTTCAGCTACCTTCGTATTTGCTGCAGATGCACTGTTGGATACTTCTTTTAATTGTGCCAAGTTTACTGCATCGCTGTCGATTGTACCACGAGCAACGTTAGTAATCTTGTTACCACCATTATCCAAGCCTGTTTTAGTAAGGGATACAGATGCATTGTTTGTAGCACCGTTGCTGATAGTTACACCATTGGAAGTAACTTTTGTATCACCTACAGTTACGCTGTTCAAACCTTTAAGGTCTTTTGCCAAACGAACTTTCAAGTCATTAGAGCCATCGGATACAACACCGATATTGTCTTCTGCAGTCAATTTGGATGCGTCTGTGATGCCACCTTTAACGTTTACTTGTTCGCCAAGTTTTTTATTGATTACATTACCGGAGTCAGCACCGAATTTCATGCCTTTATTGATCAATTCTTCTTTAGTCTTGAACAATTGGCTACCGTTAATAGCATCTGTGGATGTAGCTGTTACAGCACCGTCTTTTACATTTGTAATAGTAGTGCCATTAGCGCCTTCCAATGTTACCTTAGTTTTATCAACAACACCGTTATTGATGTCGTATTTAACAGCACGATCTGTCAATTTATCTACAGAAGTCTTGGATGCAATGTTATTGATTGTAACTTGCTCTTTAACGCCTGCATGGTTTTTATCCTCTACAGTCAAGGATACTTCACCATTGTCGTTTACCTTGTAGGAACCGTCACCAGCGGAGTTTCTTACAAGACGATAGTCAGTTGCACTGCTACCTTGTTGAGTAATTTGTTCACTAACTTTTTTCAACTGATCTTCAGTCGCTGCACGACCGGATACGATAGATGTGGAATCCCAGCTCTTATTGCTCAAGTTAGTTACATAATTACCAGTTTCGCTCGCTTGTTTCGTATTTTGAACAGTTTGAGCGCCCATTACAACGCCACTAGCAGTTACTCTACCTGCTGTACCATCAAGAACTACTTGATTGTTACCGCTACCCAATGTCACTTTGTTATTCAAACGAAGATCATATTTAGCGCCTTCAGTGCTTGTAGCAGGAGTCGTTGTCAATTTAAGGTTATCATCGGAAACAGTTACTTTTGAATGTTTGCCTGCTTCGATTTTTACATCATGCAATTGGCTACCATTTACAGCATCTGTAGAAGTAGAGGATACTTCGCCAGCTTTCAAGTTAGTAATTGTTGTACCGCCTTGGCCTTCCAAAGTAACCTTGTTTTTATTAACAGTAGTACCGTTAAGATCATATTTAACAGCACGTTCTGTCAATTTATCCAATTCAGTTTTGGATGCGATATTGTTGATTGTTACCGTATTAGCAGGACTATTAGGATGAGCCTCATCTTTAACTTTTAAATCAACTTTATTGTTTTCTACAGAGTAAGAACCATCTGCAGAATTTGTATTGTTGATCAAGCGGTAATCTGTTTTAGCTGCATTAGTAGTCTTGATTTCATCAGACACTTTTTTCAACTGATCTTCAGTTGCTGCACGACCAGATGTGATTGTAGGGTTTTGAACATTCCATTCTTTGTTGTCCAAACCAGTTACATAGTTTTTATTGTCGCTATGTTTACCTACACGAACAGAACCAGCAGTTACGCTATTCAAACCTGTTAGGTCTTTTGCCAACTTAACATTAAGGTTGCCGTCTTTAGCTACAACACCGATGTTATTGTCAGACAAAGTACCTGTAGCGCCACCAGTAATACCTAAAGTATCGCCAAGTTGTTTATTGATTTTAACATTGTTATCGCCTTGGAAGCTTAAGCCTTTAGCGATTTTGTTAGTGTTATTTGTGATATTAGTAGTATTAATATCTTGTTGCTCTTTAGAAGCAAGGTTCGTCAACTTAACTTGTTTAGGATTGGAACCATCAGCATCCGCAACAGTCAATGTCATGCTACCGTCAGCAGCTACTTTATATTCACCGTTGCTGCCTGCTGCAGGGTTTGCAATCAAGCGGTAGTCAGTTTTGGAAAGACCATTAGAGATTTTAGAGATATCAACATCGAATGTTTGATTATCATTACGTGTCAATGTCAATCTCTTACCGTCATTGGATACTGTACCGGATGTAACATAAGTATTTTTCAAACCTGTTACTTCAGCGGTTAAACCGTTTGTACCGGTCATGTTAATCTTGCCATTACCGTTTGCTTCATAAGTAGCAGCACCACGTTGTAAGTATTTATCGTATTTAGCTGCAATACGAGAGATATCACCGATATTAGCCGCATTTGTTAATGTATCGCCACCGGATTTTACATTAGTGATTTGATTACCACCAGCATTGATACCTCTTGTGCTCATGGATACATTACCTGTTGTAACGGAGTTGAAGCTTGCATCTTCAACAGTTGCAACCGTAACATTATCTCCGGAGCCTTCTAATGCAATATTTTTACCAGCTTTAAAGTTAACTGTACGATTAGGCGCTTTTACATCTTTTAGCTTTCTACCGTCAACTTGAAGTTCCCAACCTTGGTTTGCAGATTTAATAGCTTCATGAACGGTATTTTTACCTGTATCACCAATGTTAGTCATGGTGATAGTACCGTTTTGGTCAACCTGAGCATTACCGCCTAAGATATTCTTAGTGCTGTTAGCTACATTACCCACTGCATTAGCAACGCCATATAATTGGCTGCCATTAATAGCATCTGTAGATTGTGCATTCACACGACCAGCAGCTACGTTAGTGATTGTACGTTTTGTAGAATTGTTACCAACGCTAACTGTGGAATCAGCAGTGCCACCGGCATAGTTATATTTCAAGCCGTTAATAGTTTCACTAGCAGTGCTCACAGGGGCCGCTGTTTCAGATTTAGCACCTAACGCAACGCCACGAACGTTATTTACTGTCGCATTGCTACCAAGAGCTAAGCCTTCGTTTGCTTGTACACTTGCTTCACTACCGATTGCTACAGCATCAGTTACTTCTTTTTGAGCTTTAAGTTTAGTGATTAATTCAGGATTATCTTTATAAACACTACGATCACGTACACGTTCTAATGTACCTGCTTGAGCGCTTACGCCCAATGCGATGGACCGAGAACCAGTTGCTTGTGCATCATCACCGATAGCCACAACATTTTTCTTGTCCCCATCTTGAGTGCTCAAAGCACTAGCTTCACGACCCATAGCAATAGAGCCGTAACCTTCGGAATGAGCGTTATTACCGATAGCTGTAGAACGTTCACCTAATGCCCATGCAGCATTACCTGCTGCTACAGAAGATCCGCCCAATGCATATGTATCATTACCTAATGCCACGCCGGAACCACCATGAGCACGCGCAGAGTTACCTACAGCAACGGAGTTATTTACTTTATATTGAGGGTCATTTTGAATACCGGATTCAGCATTATTACCGATAGCTATGCCGTCCATTGCACGAGTTTTGGCATTGTTACCAAGAGCAACCCCATTATCACGATAATGAGCAGCACTGTTACCGATAGCTACGCCTTGTATTCCCTGAGAAAGGGCATTACTACCGATAGCTATGCCATGAGTAAAATTCTCGCCTTTATAATTTGTACCTGCTGCTACATTAGCACCTGTCCCCATAGCAACACTATCTACAGTATTTGATTTAGCACCTTGACCGATAGCAATAGCACGAGCAGCGTTAGCTTGGGTATTAGTACTTCCGTCATATGCTGTATACGGTGTACCTTTTGCGTCTGTCAATGGATCAGGATTTGCAGAACCGATAGCAATGGATTGAGCACCTTTTGCCAATGCGGAGTGACCCATGGCCAAGCTAGCAGACCCTTGTGCGGATGCTGCCGTACCGATAGCTGCCGCATATTGTTCTCCTGCGTAAGCTTGACGCATCATCGCCAAGGAGTTAAAACCCTTTGCCTTTGCAGCTGAACCGACAGCAATAGCACCGATTTGTTCAGATTGAGCATAATGGCCTAAACCGATACCCAACGCACGAGATTGGGAATAATCACCGATAGAAATACCGGATACGGAGCCATCATTAGAACGTGCATTCGCACGATTACCAATTTGAATACCGAACACCTTATTATCAGTATATAAGTGTCCTTGTCCTGGATTTCCTGGTGTTTTGTAATCATACATTTGAATGTAAGGTGCTTTTTCGCTAGGGTATAAATACGTAAACCCGCCATCACGTTCACCTTCACCAGGAGATAAAGAAAGACCTCTAATAGGTGCTGCATCAACACCCGAAATTAATCCGCTACCGCAGGTCAAAACCATAGCCGCCAAGCCAACTTTTACCGTAGCTTTAGCGGAATTACTAACAAAGCTTTTGGAGCCACGAGTATGGCTTTTTGCGATTTCAGATACAACGACATATGCGCCTCGTACCTGACTCCAAATTACCCTATAAATACGATTCATTTAGTAGTACCTACCTTTCACACAGTTTTATAAGGGATTCTAAAACCAACACTAAAACACTAAAAATAATAAAATTTTCATCAAAAATTTAATTACTATACATATAAAATATCAGATTAGTTTATGAATGTAAATATATTTTTTTCACATTTCGCTCATTTATTTTCAGAACTTTAAACTTCTTTTAAAAATTGATTTTCTTACTCATTTAAATATATTTTCAATCATAAAAACCCTTACAACAATGGGCCAAACAACACTTATAATCTAAAACTAATGATTTTATAGTAAATTAATCACATTTATAATTTTCGATTAAAATTATATGTTCTGTATTATACACTATTATGAAAAGTTTGTGAAGTCAAATACAAAAAAAGAACGAAAGTCCTTTCACAGTAGACTTTCGTTCTTTCATTTTATGTACCATATAGAGTTAAAATCATCTAATCTTCATGGGTATTTTCTGGTACATCAGCTCGCTTTTTACCACATGAATATAAGATGAAACAGATGTGAATTACATGCCTAAACGACTCATAATAAGAGCTAATTGTCGTTTAGTTTCTTCGTTATCTTTCTGTAGACGAAGGTTGTCTTCTTTCAATGCCGCATAGTCTGCAGTTAATTTTTCATCCTGCGCTTTCATGCGTGCATTTTCAGCTTTCAAAGCAGTCATTTCATCCTGCATTACGTACATAGAGCTGATAGGACCACCCTTGTAACGTTCAGGAATAGCCTTCTTCTCATCAGAAGTACCAAATTTACGAGTTACACCGGCATTCACCATATTATGACGGCTACCAACAGATACGCCTGCATGGAACATAGTGTCTTCCGATGTGTAATGTGCAACACCTAAAGCCGCTGCTGTTTCTCCTCTGTAATTGCCGATACCAGCCATCACTTGAGTTGGTTCTAACGGATCGTATTGAATAGGTTTCAACGCAGACATTGCCGCCGCATGAGCACCTACACGTTGCGTTTCACCCGCCACGGAATTAATGGCATTGGCCATACCTTCTGTAGCACCCTTCAATTGATTCAAGTTAACCGCATCAGTACCGTTTACGCCAGGGCCTACATTACTGATTGTTTTACCGCCATTATTCAAGCCGTCTTTAGTAAGGCTTACAGCATTACCGCTAGCAGGGGTAATAGTTACACCGCTACCATTCACAACCGTAGAATTACCTCTGGCATCCTTAGTCGTCACAGACTCAAGACCTTTCAAATCTTTTGCCATACGAACCTTGAGATTAGTTCCATCAGATACGACGCCTAAATTATCTTCGGACGTCAACTTACCAGCATCCGTAATACCCCCAACTACATTCACTTGTTCATTAAGTTTTTTGTTAATTGGAGTTCCGGAATCACCACCGTATTTCATACCATCGTCTTTGGTTGCCACTTGATGAGTCTTACCGTTTTCATCTTGGTACTTAATACGAGTGATTGCATTGCCGTCGAGATCGGAATCGCCCTTATCAGCAGTAATATCCGCATTGCGCCCATCTTTTCCGGTTAAACCGATGTGGCCAATACCGTCTTTGCCGGACATAGATACAGCATCTTTACCGTCTTTACCAGTAACAGCTACTTTGCCATCTGTACCATTTGCTGCATCTGGACCTGTAATGGAAACGCCATCCTGACCATTTTTGCCGACTTTCACCTTATCTGCATTGACCGTATCAGTATTGATCGTCTTGGTAGTGATGCTATCGGCCTTAAGGTCTTTCGCCATCTTGATGTTGATATTACCATCTTGATCGGCTACAGTTTTGATATTTTCGCCGGAATAATCGCTATCAGCCCCTTGACCTTCACCTTTGATAGTAACCTTTTGACCTAAATCACGGTGGAATTCACCTGTATTACCGGCAAAATCCATACCTTTCTTTGTGATTTCATCACCTAAGTTATTAATCTTATTATCCAAGGTTTTATGGGACTTCTGCAATTGATCTTCTGTAGCAGCACGACCACTTGTGATATTGTTAGGATCCCAATCTTTGTTTTCCAAACCTGTCACATGACCGTCCTTGCCATCAACAGATACTTTACCTGCCGCGATCTTACCATCTTTACCGTCGATAGTTACCTTATCTCCGGCCTTAATTGTACCGTTTGTACCGTCAATCGCTACATTGCCGGCCTTGATTGTACCCTTATCGCCATCGATTTCAACTTTATCGCCTGCTTTAATGGTTCCTTTGTTGCCGTCGATGGTAACTTTATCCCCTGCTTTGATTGTACCTGTTGTACCATCCATTGCAATTTGTTTCGTAGGATCAGTCCCCATTGTTACTTGATCTTTGAGGCCCACTTTGTAGTTTGTAGAACCGTCCGCATTAGTGGTCTTATCTACTTGGACATTATTACCTGCCGTTACAGTTGTAGTAGCAGCTGCTGCGGCTTTATCCAATTGGGATTTATTAACCGCATCCTTAGAATCAGTACCATCAGCTACATTCGTAATCTTCTTGTTGGACGCATCGATACCGTCCTTCGTCATGGATGGACCGTTGGTAATCTTCACGCCGTTCTTTGTAACAGCAGTCAACGGATTGCCATCCTTATCTTGAACGGTCATACCTTCACCATTAACAACGGTTTTACCGTTTGCACCATTAGTACCATTGTTGAAAGTTATGGAATCTAAACCTTTCAGATTTTTTGCTAAACGAACATTAAGGATATTATTTTTACTAATAACACCAATATTATTTTCGGTCAACTCAGATTCATTGGTGACACCACCCTTAATGTCCAATTGTTCATTAAGTTTCTTCTTGATGGTAGTACCGGAGTCACCACCGTATTTCATACCATCGTCTTTGGTTGCTACTTCATGGGTTATGCCATTTTCATCTTGATATTTAATGCGCGTGATTTCATTTCCATTAACATCAGCAGCACCTTTATCAGCGATAATATCCGCACTGCGACCATCTTTACCAGTTAAACCAATATGACCTATACCGTCTTTACCGGACATGGACACTGCATCCTTGCCGTTTTTATCTGTAACAGCTACCTTACCGTCGGTGCCATTCACCGTATCTGGACCGGTAAGAGATACGCCATCCTTACCGTCTTTGCCGACTTTCACGGATTCAGCCTTAAGATTTTTGTTCATCTTCACATCGATAGTCGTGTTACCTGTTGCTGCATCTTGTTTGATGAAAGTCTTAATATTGTCACCACTATAGTCGGTATCAGCAGCTTTGCCTTCACCTTTAACAGTGATAGTAGAGCCTAATTTATTAGTTTGTACGCCGCCTACATTAGCATTGAATTTGAGACCTGTATCAGTTTGACCTGCCAAAGCTTGTTTCAATTGATCCTCTGTTGCAGCACGACCGGATACAACATTACCTGCATTCCAAGTCTTATTATCAAGCCCTGTCACGTAGTTACCTGTATTAGCAGGGGTTGCACCATCGGATTGTTTGCCCATGGTTACAGTGCCGGCTTTCACAGTTTCTGTAGCAGTAACAGATGTAACGTTAAGATCTTTCTTCAATTTTAGACCGATCTTAGTGTCATCACCGGTTTGTGTAATTTCTGTGGTGATGTTATCGTCGCCGTTTACCGTTACCTTAGAGCCTAGTTTATTAGTTTTTTCAGCGTTATTATCCGCATCAAAACGAAGGCCTTTGTTGGTAAGTTCAGTCTTAGCGTCATTAATATTATTGTTGAGTTCAGTTTTAGTGTCAGCGATATTTTTGTTTAATTCGGTTTTAGTATCACTAATGTTTTTATTTAACTCAGTTTTAGTGTCATGCAATTGACTGCCGTTCACCGCATCTTTGGAGTTAGCCGCCACATCGCCATTAGCAACATTGGTAATCTTTTGATCATTCGCATTGATGCCGTTTGGAGATACATAAGTCTTACCACCTACGGTCAAACCACCACTATTGATGGTTGTACCGCCAGCTGTTACGCTATCTAAACCAGTTAATGTTTTTGCCAACTTCACGTTTAATGTGCCTGTGCCATCAGATACAACACCAATATTATTATCTGTTAAATCTGCGGCCGTAGCTCCACCTTTAATGGCAACAGTACCACCTAGCTTCTTGTTGATAGTCGTACCAGAGTCACCGTCAAAGTTCAAGCCTTTATCTACTTCGGATTTAGACGCCACATCTTTAATCGTTACGGTTTTTGTTTGATCCAGATGATTCTTATCTTGAACTGTCAATGCTACATCACCGTTGGCATCTACAGTATAGTCACCATTGGATCCCGCCGTAGGATTTGCAACGAGACTAAAGTCTGTTGCACTAGCACCTTGTTTCTTAACTTCATCACTAACCGTTTTCAATTGGTCTTCCGTTGCTGCACGGCCAGATGCAATCGTAGGATTATCAATGCTCCAAGCCTTATTATCAAGACCTGTTACGTAATTACCCGTATTAGCAGGGGTTACACCATCAGATTGTTTACCCATAGTTACCGTACCAGCTTTCACAGTTTCCGCTGCCGTAACAGTGGTAACGTTAAGATCTTTCTTCAATTTTAGGCCGATCTTCGTATCGTCACCGGTTTGTGTAATTTCTGTGGTGATGTTATCGTCGCCGTTTACCGTTACCTTAGAGCCTAGTTTATTAGTTTTTTCAGCGTTATTATCCGCATCAAAACGAAGGCCTTTGTTGGTAAGTTCAGTCTTAGCGTCATTAATATTATTGTTGAGTTCAGTTTTAGTGTCAGCGATATTTTTGTTTAATTCGGTTTTAGTATCACCAATGTTTTTATTTAATTCAGTCTTTGTATCAGCGATATTCTTGTTTAACTCAGTTTTAGCTTCATGTAATTGACCGCCGTTAACCGCGTCTTTGGAATTAGCCGCAATATTACCATCAGCAACATTGGTAATCTTTTGGTCGTTCGCATTGATGCCATTTGGAGATACATAGGTCTTACCACCTACGGTCAAACCACCACTATTGATGGTTGTACCGCCAGCTGTTACGCTATCTAAACCGGTTAATGTTTTTGCCAACTTCACGTTCAATGTGCCTGTACCGTCAGATACAACGCCAATATTATTATCCGTTAAATCTGCGGCCGTAGCTCCGCCTTTAATGGCAACAGTACCACCTAATTTCTTATTAATAGTCGTGCCAGAGTCGCCATTAAAGTTCAAGCCTTTATCCAATTCGGATTTAGATGCTACATCTTTAATCGTTACGGTTTTTGTTTTATCCGGATGGTTCTTATCTTGAACTGTCAATGCCACGTCACCATTGGCATCTACAGTATAGTCACCATTGGAACCTGCTGCAGGATTTGCAACGAGACTAAAGTCCGTTGCATTAGCGCCTTGAGTTGTGATGGCTTCAGTAACTGTCTTCAATTGATCTTCTGTTGCAGCACGTCCGCTGACAGCAGTCGGATTAGTTACGCTCCATGTCTTATTATCAAGACCTGTTACGTAGTTACCCATAGTAGCAGGAGTTGCACCATCGGATTGTTTACCCATAGTTACAGTACCGGCTTTCACAGTTTCCGTAGCAGTAACAGTGGTAACATTAAGGTCTTTCTTCAATTTAAGACCAATCTTCGTATCGTCACCAGTTTGACTGATTTCCGTCGTAATATTGTCGTCGCCATTTACTGTTACCTTAGAGCCTAGTTTATTCGTTTTTTCAGCGTTATTATCCGCATCAAAACGAAGGCCTTTGTTGGTAAGTTCAGTTTTTGCGTCACCAATATTTTTATTCAACTCAGTCTTAGCATCACTAATGTTTTTATTTAACTCAGTTTTAATGTCATGCAATTGACTGCCGTTCACCGCATCTTTGGAGTTAGCCGCCACATCGCCATTAGCAACATTGGTAATCTTTTGGTCGTTCGCATTGATACCATTTGGAGATACATAATTCTTACCACCTACGGTCAAACCAACACTATTGATGATAGTGCCACCAGCTGTTACGCTTTCCAAACCAGTTAATGTTTTAGCTAACTTCACGTTTAACGTACTGCCATCAGATACGACACCAATATTATTGTCCGTCAAGTTCGCAGCCGCTGCACCACCTTTGATGCTAAGCTTATCGCCCAACTGTTTATTAATTACAGCGCCGCTATCTCCATCAAAGTTAAGGCCTTTAGCAATAGTCGTATTGATTGTGGATATAGCATTTTTATTAGTCGTAATATCTTGCGTATTTTGAGCGATATTTTGCTTATTTTGTGCAACATCAGTCTTATTCTTACCGATGTCAGTTGTATTTTGAGCAATATCAGCCTTGTTTTTAGTTATATCTTGTTTATTCTTGCCAATATCAGTCGCATTTTGAGCAATGTCAGTTGTGTTTTGAGCTATTTTATCCTTGTTCGTATTAACTTGCGTATTAACAGACTTCAACTGATCTTCCGTTGCAGCACGGCCGGTTACGGCTTGTGGATTATCTACATCCCAAGCAGTATTAGTAAGACCAGTTACCGTGCCTGCAGTACCATCCACAGATACAGGATTAGCAGTTCCTAAGGTGATTTTATCCCCTAATCCGACAGTATATTCCTTACCGCCGGCTGCATTTGTACCTTCATCTACAGTGATATTGCTGTTTTTAGCTTTCACAGTACTTGCCTTAGCAGTTCCACCGATAGCATCCTGCAACTGACTGAAGTTAACCGCATCAGTAGGATCTGTGCCTTTTGCTAGACCGGTAATCTTTTGATTATTTGCATTGATACCGTTCGGCGTTACGTAGGTCTTGCCGCCTACAGTCAAACCACTACTATTAATAGTTGTTCCACCAGCTGTTACGCTATCCAAACCAGTTAATGTTTTAGCTAGTTTCACATTTAATGTGCTGCCATCAGACACGACACCGATATTATTGTCCGTAAGATCCGCTGTAGCACCACCTTTAATGGTAACAGTGTCGCCCAATTTTTTATTAATCGCAGTACCGCTATCACCGTTAAAGTTTAATCCTTTATTGATATTGGTTACATTTGTATTGACCTTATCATTAACGGATTTCAACTGATCTTCCGTTGCAGCTCGACCACTTACAGCTTGAGGATTATCCGCGTTCCAAGACTTATTATCGAGTCCTGTCACAAAGTTACCGTTTGCACCGCCAGCACCACCAGCTTGTTTGCCCATAGTCACAGTGCCAGCTTTCACAGTATCAGCAGCAGTAACAGTAGTAACGTTGAGATCTTTTTTTAATTTAAGGCCGATCTTAGTATCGTCACCAGTTTGACTGATTTCTGTCGTGATATTATCATCGCCATTTACCGTTACCTTGGAACCCAATTTATTGGTCTTAGTTCCGCCTGTATCCGCATCAAACTTGAGACCTGTATTAATCACATCATTCTTCGCGGTCGATATATTATTGTTTAGCTCGGTTTTAGCATTATCTATATTGCCGTTCAGTTCAGTTTTAGCGTCATTAATATTTTTATTGAGCTCAGTTTTGGCATCACCGATATTTTTGTTTAATTCAGTTTTAGCATTATTAATATTGTTATTTAATTCGGTTTTAGCCGCATGAAGTTGACCGCCGTTAACTGCCTCTTTGGAATTAGCCGCCACTTCACCATCAGCAACATTAGTTATTTTCTTGTCGTTTGCATTGATGCCGTTCGGAGTTACATAGGTCTTACCGCCTACGGTCAAACCACTACTATTGATAGTTGTACCCCCAGCCGTTACGCTATCCAAACCGGTTAATGTCTTAGCTAGTTTCACATTTAATGTGTTGCCATCAGATACGACACCGATATTATTGTCCGTCAAATTCGCAGCCGCTGCACCACCCTTGATGCTAAGCTTATCGCCCAACTGTTTGTTAATTACAGCGCCGCTGTCTCCATCAAAATTTAGACCTTTAGCGATAGTCGTATTGATGGTAGAGATAGAATTTTTATTGGTCGTAATATCTTGTGTGTTCTGTGCGATATTTTGTTTATTTTGTGTAATATCAGTCGTATTCTTACCAATATCGGTTGTGTTCTTGGTGATATCTGCCGTATTTTTAGCTATATCTTGCTTATTCTTACCGATGTCAGTCGTATTTTGAGCTATATCAGTCTTGTTCTTAGCTATATCTTGTTTATTCTTACCGATATCAGTCGTATTCTGAGCAATGTCAGTTGTATTTTGAGCTATTTTATCCTTATTTGTGTTAACTTGCGTATTAACAGCTTTTAACTGATCTTCCGTTGCGGCACGACCAGTTACGGCTTGTGGATTATTTACATTCCAAGTTGTATTAGTAAGACCTGTTATAGTTCCTGTGGTTCCATCCACGGTCACAGGATGTGCCGTACCTACAGCAAGTTTATTGCCCAATCCAACAGTGTATTCCTTACCACCATTCACATTGGTACCTTCTGTTACGGTTACATTTGCATCCTTTGATTTTACTGTAGTCGCCTTTGCAGTACCACCGATAGCACTTTGTAATTGACTGAAATTAACCGCATCGTTAGGCGCTGTACCATTAGCAACACCAGTAATCTTTTGATTATTAGCATTGATGCCATCAGGTGTTACATAGGTTCTAGCACCTACACTCAAACCATTTTTACTAATAGTAGTATTTCCTGCATTAACGCTCTCTAATCCTGTTAAATATTTTGCCAACTTTACAGTCAATCTACCGGTACCATCGGATACAACACCAATATTATTATCGGATAATGCCCCTGTAGCACCGCCTTTAATGACTAGAGTATCACCTAATTTTCTCTTAATCGAAGCACCTGTATCGCTGCTAAAATAGAGCCCTTTTTCAAGAGTATTATTGATAGTGTTAATATCATTCTTATTAGTAGTAATATCACCTTGTATTTTTGTGATATTTCGTGCATTGGCACCAATACGGCTTGAGTTATCTGAGATATTCTGCGTATTTTGATTAATAAAATACTGATTGGAATTAACTCTCTCATTAACCCGCTTTAACTGATCTTCCGTAGCAGCACGCCCTGTAACAGGTGCTGGATTATTTACATTCCATGATGTATTGGTAAGACCTGTGACCGTTCCTGTACCACTATCTATGGTTACAGGATGCGAGGCCGCCCCTTTCCCTACAGTAATCTTATAATTTAAGCCAACAGTATACTCCTTACCACCTTTCGCCGTTGAGTTTTCCCTTACCGTAATATTACCATCATCATTTGCTTTTACTATGGCTTCTTTAGCTGTACCGTTAATTGCGCGTTGCAACTGACCGTAGTTAACTGCATCCTGACTACCGCTACCGTCTGCAACACCTCTAAGCTGTTGATTATTGGCATTAAGGCCACCGGTTGACACATAGAGTTTATTGCCTACAGACACCCCTTTATTATCAATCGTAGCAGTTCCTGCTGTTACGCTATCCAAACCAGTTAATTTTTTAGCCAATTTCACATTTAGTGTGCCATTTCCGTCTGCTTGAACCCCAATATTGTTGTCAGCCAAAGCACCGGTAGCGCCACCTTTTATTCTTACTGTGTCACCTAATTTTACTTGGTTCTGAACAAAGTTATCACCATAAAAGAACAATCCCTTATCGATATTGTCTTTATTATATCTAATAGCATCGTGGATCGTGCTTTTACCTGTAAAGCCGATATCACTCATCGTTAATTTACCGGTATCAGGATCGAGCGCTGCATTACCGCCAAGGATATTTTTAGTAGTAGTGGCTAAATTGCCCAAGCTATTTGCTACGGCATATAGCTGACTACCATTAATAGCATCTGTAGACGAAGGATTCATACGCCCTGCTGCCACATTTGTAATCGTGCGTTTTACTGTATCATTACCAATACTTACGGTAGAATCTGCCGTTCCTCCCGCTAAATTCTTATACCACAAACCATTTACAAGCTGATTCGGTGTACTATGAGTATCCGCAGTCGCAGAATTAGTACCTAATGCAACTGAGCGATTATGATTTTTGTTTACCGTCGTATTTCTACCAAGAGTAACACTATCCTCTGCATTGCTAACTGCACGATTACCGATGGCAATACTATTTTTCTGAACTGAGTCAGAATCTGTACCAATAGCTATAGAAGAATCCTCACGGGCATTACTTTCCCAGCCCATTGCAATGGAGTTGAGTCCTACTGCATAGGAGTTTACACCAAGAGCTCTGGACCCTTCGCCCTTAGCTTGTGCATTATTACCAATTGCAACGGCCCATTTACCTCTTGCCTGCGACCCGTTACCCATTGCAACCGCACCACCGGCAGCAGCTTTAGCATTATTACCAAAAGCCATGGAGGATCCACCCCAAGCTCTGGCATTGGTACCAAATGCTTGATCATTATCAGCACCTATATAATTACCGGCCTCATCATATCCAGCCCAAGAGGTATTACCGAGGGCAAAACCATTTAAAGAAGCTACTTTTGTCGCATTTCCTATCGCAACACCATTATTTACTTCAACCGTTGCATTTCTTCCGATTGCAACACCTTGCACATTACCAACATTATTCCTATTAGTTTTTGTAACAGTAGCTCCTGTCCCCAAAGCCACACTGTTATCCGCCAGTGCTGTGCTATTATCACCCATTGCTACAGTGCCATTTTTAGCCTGAGCACCAGCCCCTTGCACAATAGTACTCCCATGCACGATCATTGGGGACATCACGGACATACACAAAGCCGCAGCAATTACAGGCCCTGACATCTTGGCAAATACCGATGTCATTGTCGAACGTTTCGACATATTTCTCGCTGTTTCAGCCACAACGACATAACATCCCTTTGTACGACTCCAGATTACTTTAAAAATTCGGTTCATCTCGTCTTACTCCTTGCATAAAACTATCAGATTATATGAATATAATAAAATATTTTATAACTATTTTAAAAAGTAAAAATACAGTTAATATATGGCTATTTACCGATGCATATTATATTAAACATATCATATTCTATGGTAAAAGTAAAAAATTTTTCACTCTACACTCACTTCCAAATCATAAATATTTATGAATATACAAAAACTCCGCCATATACCTTATGAATATGCTAAATGTACTAATTTTTTCGCATAAAATTAACTTCATGAAAAAAATGTATTTCACTTTAGTAAACTATTATAATCTAACTATTACTCACCTATTTTAATTACATTACAAAATACCATGATATATATATACTCAAATAGTCATTAAATCTATTTTTTGCATGCAAAAAGGCGCCAAAAGCATTTCGCTTTTGGCGCCTTTTATAGACACTGCCTTAACAATATGTTATTTTATATTATTTTAAGCCCGCTTGTTGCATCAATAATGCAATTTGCGCTCTCATTTCTTCATTGTCGCGTTGTACTTTTTCGTACTTAGCTTTCAAAGCAGTCATTTCATCTTGCATTACGTACATGGAGCTAATAGGGCCACCTTTGTAACGTTCAGGAACTGCTTTCTTCGCATCGGAAGTACCGAATTTACGAGTTACACCAGCATTTACCATGTTATGGTGGCTACCAACAGATACGCCTACATGGAACATTGTATCTTCTGCTGTGTAATGTGCAACGCCAAGAGCCGCCGCAGTTTCACCTCTGTAATTACCGATACCGGCCATCACTTGAGTTGGTTCCAATGGATCATATTGAATAGGTTTCAATGCAGACATAGCCGCCGCATGAGCGCCTACACGTTGTGTTTCGCCCGCTACGGAGTTAATAGCATTAGCTAACCCATCTGTAGCACCTTTCAATTGATTTACGTTAACTGCATCCGTGCCGTTTACACCAGGGCCTACATTGGTAATTGTATTACCACCGTTATTGAGACCATCTTTAGTAAGACTTACAGCATTACCGCTAGCAGGTGTAATTGTTACACCGCCACCGTTCATAACTGTAGTATTACCTGCAGCATCCTTAGTTGTTACGGTTTCAAGGCCTTTCAAGTCTTTCGCCATACGAACCTTAAGGTTGCCAGTACCATCGGATACAACACCTAAATTATCTTCTGTAGTCAACTTGCTAGCATCAGTAATGCCACCCACTACATTGACTTGTTCGTTAAGCTTTTTCTTGATTACGGAACCACTATCGCCACCGTATTTCATACCATCATCTTTAGTCGCCACTTGGTGGGTCTTACCGTTTTCGTCTTGGTACTTAATACGAGTGATGTTGTTACCGTCTAAGTCTGGATCACCTTTATCAACGGTAATATCCGCATTACGGCCGTCTTTACCAGTTAAACCGATATGACCAACACCGTCTTTGCCGGACATGGATACAGCATCTTTACCGTCTTTACCAGTAATGCCTACCTTGCCATCTGTACCGTCAGCACCATTAGGGCCAGTAATGGATACGCCATCCTTACCGTTTTTACCAACTTTCACCTTATCAGTAGTTACGCTGTCAGTTTTGAGGTCTTTATCCATCATAACCTCTATATTACCATCTGCATTAATTTTTGTTTTAATATTTTCAGAAGAGTAATTAGTATCAGCTTTATCGCCTGTACCTACAACGGATACAGTTTCACCTAAATTCTTATGAACTGGATTACCACTATTGGCACCAAAGTTCAAACCTTTTTTCGTGATTTTATCACCTAAGTTATTAATCTTATTATCTAAGGATTTGTGAGATTTTTGCAATTGGTCTTCTGTAGCAGCACGACCGCTTGTGATATTGTCAGGATCCCAATCTTTGTTTTCCAAACCTGTCACATAACCGTCTTTACCATCAACAGATACCTTGCCTGCCGCAATCTTACCATCTTTACCATCGATAGTTACCTTGTCGCCAGCTTTAATGGTACCGTTTTCACCGTCAATTGTTACATTACCAGCTTTAATAGTACCTTTGTTGCCGTCGATTGTAACTTTATCACCGGCTTTGATTGTGCCTGTAGTGCCATCGATTGCGATTTGTTTCGTAGCATCAGAGCCTAATGTCACTTGATCTTTAAGACTTACTTCATAGTTCTTTGAACCATTCGCATTAGTGCTAGGTGTTACAGTAATATTATTACCTGCCGATACCGTTGTGGATGCAGCTGCTGTAGCTTTATCCAATTGAGATTTATTAACTGCATCGTTAGGGTCCGTACCGTCAGCAACATTTGTAATCTTGTTACCGCCATTATTTAGACCGTCTTTTGTAAGACTTACTGCATTGCCACCAGCACGATTGATGGTCATACCATCACCATTGATAACAGTATTATTGCCACCGTTTGTGAAAGTAGCAGACGTCAAGCCTTTCAATTCTTTCGCCAAGCGCAATTTCAATGTATCGGAACCGTCAGAAACAACACCAATGTTGTCTTCAGTAGCTAATTTACTTTCATCGGAGATACCGCCCTTAACATTCACTTGATTGTTAAGTTTCTTTTTAATTACATTACCTGTATCGCCGCCATACATCATACCGTCATTTAGGTTCGCCACTTCTTCGTTCGTGCCGTCCGGTTTTTGATACACAATGCGCGTAGTAGTCGTGCCGGCGGCACCGTCGACGCTCGGCTTGCCGTCACGGCTTACGGAAATATTCGTCGTAACACCATCTTTACCGTTAATGCCGATCTTGCCGTCCTTGCCGTCTTTACCGGTAGCAGTAATCGTTTCAACTTTGAGGTCTTTGCCAAGTTTCACATCAATTGTGCTATCGCCGTTACCGTCTTGAGTGATTTCCGTAATGATATTAGAGTTATCCCCTTTAACAGTTACTTTGGAGCCCAATTTATTTGTTTTTACTCCGCCACTGTTAGCGTCAAATTTCAAACCTTTATTAGTTAATGCATCTTCGCTATCTTTGATTTTGTCTTTTAAGTAATCCACATTAACCGCTTCGCTACCATCGTTGCCTGTAGCATACGCCACATTTGTTACATGAGTACCACCAGTTTTATTAGCATAAGAAGGACCTTCATAAGTTACTTTTGTCTTATCAACAGCACCATTATCCAAATTATACTTAACAGCACGATCATTTAATTTGTCGAGACTAGATTTAGATGCAACATCCTTAATCTTAACAGTTTCTTTTTGACCTGCATGGTTTTTATCCTCTACAGTTAAGTCAACATCACCGTTAGAATCAACTGTATAAGCCCCATCTGCAGCAGCTGCATTTTTCACCAAACGGTAATCTGTAGCATTAGCACTTTGTGTATCCAACGCTTTTTTCAATTGATCTTCTGTTGCCGCACGACCGGATACGATGTTACCTGCATCCCAATCTTTATTATCAAGTCCTGTTACATAATTACCATTATTACCAGGATTTGCACCATCAGCCTGTTTACCCATTGTTACACCGCCGGCTTTCACAGTATCTGTAGCCGTCAATGTTTGAACATTAAGATTTTTATTCAATTTAACGCCGATTGTAGTATCATCGCCAGTTTGCGTAATTTCAGTAGTGATATTACCATCACCATTTACTGTTACTTTAGAACCAAGTTTGTTCGTTTTTTCAGCGTTATTATCAGCGTTGAAACGAAGGCCTTTATTGATAAGTTCAGTTTTAGCATCAGTGATATTATTATTCAATTCGTTTTTAGCATCGTGCAATTGACCGCCGTTTACAGCGTCCTTACTGCCTGCGCCTACTGTACCATCAGCAACATTGGTAATCTTTTGATCGTTCGCATTGATACCTGTTGGAGAAACATAGTTCTTACCAGCTACGGTCAAACCGCCGTTATCAATCTTAGTATTACCAGCTGTAACGCTGTCCAAGCCAGTCAATGTTTTAGCTAATTTCACATTCAATGTGCCATTGCCGTCGGATTCAACACCGATATTACCGTCGGACAATGTGCCTGTAGCACCGCCTTTGACAGACAGTTTTTCACCTAATTTTTTATTGATAACTGCACCGGAGTCACCATCAAAGTTCAAACCTTTATCAATAGCAGTTTTATTAGTGTTAACTTTATCATTAACCTTTTTCAACTGATCTTCTGTAGCACCGCGACCGGATACAGCCACAGGATTATCTACATTCCAATCTGTATTTGTAAGGCCTGTTACATGACCAGCATCACCGTCTACAGTTACAGGATGTGCTGTACCTACAGTAATTTTATTACCTAAACCAACAGTATATTCCTTACCGCCTGCTGCGTTTGTACTTTCTGTTACAGTTACATTCGCATCCTTTGCTTTTACAGTGGATGCTTTAGCTGTACCACCGATAGCAGCTTGTAATTGGCTATAGTTAACTGCATCATTAGGGTCGCTACCATTAGCAACATTAGTAATCTTTTGATTATTCGCATTGAGACCTGATGGAGATACATAGTTCTTACCACCTACAGTCAAACCGCTGTTATCAATCTTAGTATTACCAGCTGTAACGCTGTCCAAACCTGTCAATGTTTTAGCTAATTTCACATTTAATGTGCCATTGCCGTCGGATACAACACCGATATTACCGTCAGACAATGTGCCTGTAGCACCGCCTTTAACAGTAACTGTATCACCTAATTGTCTGTTACTTACAGTACCTGTATCACCAGCAAAATTCAAGCCTTTACTAATGGTTGTATTAATAGTGGAAATATCTTGCTTGTTTTTAGCGATATCAGTTTTGTTATTCGCAATGTCGCCAGCATTTTTAGTGATATTTTGCTTGTTAGTATTGATATCACCAGCATTTTTATCGATATCAGCCTTATTAGTGTTAACTTTATCGTTTACCTTTTTCAACTGATCTTCTGTCGCAGCACGGCCCGATACAGCTACAGGATTATCTACATTCCAGTCTTTATTTTGAAGACCTGTTACATGGCCTGTAGTACCATCAATAGTTACAGGTTTTGCTGTGCCTACTTTAATGGTATTACCTAATGTCATATTAATAGTTGTATCACCATTAGCTTGTGTAATTGCGGCATTGATATTGCTGCCGTCGCCTTTGATGGTAACTTTAGAACCTAATAGGTTGTTTTTCGCACCACCTGTATTAGCATCGAAGTTAAGGCCTTTATCTATAGTGTCTTTATTGAATTTAATAGCGTCATGAATCGTGCCTTTACCAGTGTTGCCGATATTGCTCATCGACAAGTTACCCGTATCAGGGTCAAGCGCTGCATTGCCACCTAAAAGGCCTTTTGTAGTACTTGCTAAATTACCCAAGGTATTTGCAACACCATATAATTGGCTACCATTGATTGCATCTGTAGATTGTGCATTTACACGACCTGCAGCCACATTTGTGATAGTACGTTTTAGTGTATCGCTACCTACACTAAGTGTGGAATCAGCAGAGCCGCCGGCATAGTTTTTATACCATAAACCGTTTACCAATTGATTTGCTGTGCTTACTGTAGCATCAGTCTTGGAATTAGCGCCTAGTGCAACGGAACGTTCATGTGCAGCATTAGCAGATACACCTAATGCCATAGAGTTTGTTTGCTCAGCTTTACTGCTTAAACCTAATGCTACAGCACCTACTGCACCATTAGATGTAGAAGATTGCACACCTATTGCTAGAGAATTACCACCAGATGCAACAGAACCATCACCAGCTGCGATGTCAGCATAACCATTTGTAGTACTACCCCAACCGAGTGCAGTGGAGTGGGAGCTATTAGTTGTAGCATTCGTCCCCAACGCAGAAGAGCCCTGTTTCAAAGCTTTAGAGCCATTACCGATAGCTACCGCCCAATCACCTCTAGATTGAGAACCGTTACCTATAGAAACCGCACCACCACCACTAGATTTCGCATCATTACCGAACGCCATGGAAGAACCACCATAAGCACGTGCATTGGAACCGAAGGCTTGGTCATTAGGAAGACCTATCAATTTATTGGTTTCATCATAGCCGGCACGCGCATTATTACCAAGAGCAAAACCATTAAGAGATGCCACGCGTGTTTCATTACCTAATGCTACACTGTTATTGGTAATCGAACGTGAATTATGACCAATGGTTACGGCTTGTGCACCATCAGCACTAGTACCGGAACCAACAGCAATGGCATTAACAACCTTAGTTGTTGCACCTTGACCAATGGCGATACCACCTGTTCGTTGATCAGGATCTACATCCTGCCCCTTATTAGGATCAACTGTTACAGTTGCACCTTGACCGATAGCGATACCACTCTGCGTTTTGCCTTCATCAGTATCACCTCTACCTACGGATGCATTAGTACCGATTGAGATACTATAATCACCCTTAGATGCCGTATTATCACCGATAGCAATACCGCCGTCATTTTCAGCTGTCGCTCCGACACCATTTTTAATTGGTGCCCCTAAAGCATCCGTAGGCATCATAACGCCTGTCAACATAACGGCAACTGCTGTAGCACCTACCATTTTAGAGAATACAACCGACAAAGAGGAACGTTTCGTCATGTTCTTTGCTGTTTCTGCCACCACAACATAGCAGCCCTTTGTGCGATTCCAAATCACTTTAAATACTCGATTCATTAATCTTTCTCCTATAAAACTTATAAAACTTACTAACTAACTATCTACATATTTAATGAAATAACAATGATAGATCGATGATGTATTGAAAATTCATCGACATTCTTGAATGTGTATATCTAAAATACCACATATTACGGGAAATGTAAACTTTTTTTCATTTTATTTTCATAAAACTTTTGTGTTTAAGTTATTAATAATTTCGATAAAATTAAATATACTGAATATTCTGCATAAATGCTGTATTTTTTTACTATTATTCACCAACTTTCATAAATAATACTAATATGCTCCATAATTATGTACCAATATCACATCATATATAACCAATTTATTTTCTCTTCATCATTCTGATTTATGATAGACCATATAATAGAATGATATCTTTTCATAAACAGATATCGTACAGTGTTTCTGCCATTTTGACTCAATGTACGTACACAATTACTACATACCTACTTAAGCCAATTAACTATTGCACAATCAATAAAGGTAACATTTTATTATATAGTAAAAGGAATGACAGGTGAAATTCAAATCGCCGTCATTCCTTTTTTATTCTAAGGCACTCTAAAGGCGTATTGGCAGGCTTTATAGGCTTTATAGAAATAGAGCATATGTGTATAAAAACAATTTATACGATTACTCCATGTGTTTTTTAATTTTTATTGTTATACTGAAAGCAGAAAGGAGGAAGAAATCTATGTCAGAACTCAATATCTTACAACAAAATATAGATAAACCAAATACGGTTACAGAAGAAGATATCGTAGTTACACGAGATAATCAAACTTTCACAATCAAAGGTCGCTTTAATGGGGAAGAAGGCGTATTCACATATGATGCGGACGTTCAACCTAACGATCAGTTACAATTTCTGCATCACAATTTTACGGCCATCGTAAAAAAAATTACATATAAGGTGATTCAAGGTCAGCGAATCACATTGATTGCAAAATTATATGCATAAAAATATCGGGGTATTGTTAATACAAACAACACCCCGATATTTTTATCGGTCATACAATTATAAGAAATACAATACAACACAACAACACTTAATTCTTATAATTGAATCATCTAAAATTATTGAATTGTGGGCGCATTAATCGCTTTGCGAAGGTCCACTGTGTGAAGTTCGTCCATTGCAGGAGCCGCTTTTTCATCCACAGGTTTCACGCGATTATTGCCGTCTTTCATAGCTTCGTTCAAGCTGAAGATCACCATTTCGTTCATGTAGAAACGCAATTCATCATCATGTACATTGGCCGTATTGCGATCCAAGATATCGATGATTTGTTGCGCATAGTCCAATTTAGCGTCTTCAGATACAGTCGCATGTTCTGTAAAGAACTGTTTGTAATCGTTGTACAAACGATCTAATGCCAAACGCCCATAGCTGTCATTTTTATAACGATGGCTCACGATGTACCAGCTGCGACGAACGTTCATGTAGTACAACACATTGTTACGGTACCGTTCTTGACCGGTCATAACGCGGGAATCATCCATGATGCGCTTGCCCTTTTGGTCCAATTGGAATTGTGTGAAAGCATTCACTACGTCGCGAACTTCTTCGCTAGGCACGGAAAGGGCCACTTCTGTTTCAAGCACATTCAATGGTTCAGCTGGTTGTTCCGGCATCATCAATCGATCTTGAGCCGCATCCGCTTGACCTACCGCGCATACACAAGCAAGTGCCAATACAGGCATAAATTTTTTGAATTTCATAAATCCTCCTAATGATGAGCCGTCTCCCAAAGGGCGGCTTTCATATTCCTTACATGATTCTTACATGACTAGAGTATACTAAATAATCCATTTAATCAAGTCAAATTTACTTTGTAAGCCCTGCTTGTTGCATCAACAATGCAATTTGAGCTTTCATTTGTTCATTATCTTCCTTCACAGAAGACAATTCATTGAGGCTTTCTTGCATGCGTGCATTTTCAGCTTTTAACGCTGTTACCTCATCTTGCAACACATAAACGGAGCTGATAGGGCCACCTTTATAACGATCTGGAATCGCTTTCTTCGCATCGGAGTTACCGAATTTGTGAGTTACACCGGCATTCACCATGTTATGGTGGCTACCAACAGATACGCCTACATGGAACATAGTGTCTTCTGCTGTATAATGTGCAACGCCTAACGCCGCTGCCGTTTCACCTCTGTAATTGCCAATACCGGCCATTACTTGAGTAGGCTCCAATGGATCGTATTGAATTGGTTTCAACGCAGACATAGCCGCCGCATGAGCACCTACACGTTGTGTTTCACCCGCTACAGCATTGATTGCATTCGCCATCTTATCTGTTGCACCTTTTAATTGATTTACGTTAACCGCATCAGTGCCGTTTACACCAGCCGCAACATTGGTAATTGTATTACCACCGTTGTTGAGACCATCTTTAGTAAGGCTTACTGCATTACCGCTAGCAGGTGTAATTGTTACACCGCCACCGTTCACAACTGTGGTGTTGCCCGCAGCGTCCTTAGTGGTTACTGTTTCAAGACCTTTCAAGTCTTTCGCCATACGAACCTTGAGGTTACCAGTACCGTCGGATACGACACCTAAATTGTCTTCTGTAGTTAACTTGCTAGCATCAGTAATGCCACCTACTACATTAACTTGTTCGTTAAGCTTTTTCTTGATTACGGAACCGCTATCACCACCGTATTTCATACCATCATCTTTAGTTGCCACTTGGTGGGTCTTACCGTTTTCGTCTTGGTACTTAATACGAGTGATGTTGTTACCGTCTAAGTCTGGATCACCTTTATCAACGGTAATATCCGCATTACGGCCGTCTTTACCAGTTAAACCGATATGACCAACACCATCTTTGCCGGACATGGATACAGCATCTTTACCGTCTTTACCAGCAATACCTACCTTGCCATCTGTGCCATTCGCGGTATCAGGGCCTGCGATAGATACGCCATCTTGACCATCTTTACCAACGTTAATAGTACCTTTATTGCCGTCGATTTCAACCTTGTCACCGGCTTTGATTGTGCCTGCATTACCATCGATGGCAATTTGTTTCTTCGGATCGGAGCCTAATGTTACTTGGTCTTTAAGGCTTACTTCATAGTTTTTAGAACCATTCGGATTGTCGCTTGGTGTAACCTTAATATTATCGCCTGCTGTTACCGTCGTAGTCGCAGCAGCTGCAGCTTGATCCAGTTGAGATTTATTGACTGCATCAGTTGGAGCTGTACCTTTAGCTACATTAGTAATCTTGTTACCACCGTTATCCAAACCATCTTTAGTTAGACTCACAGGGTTACCACTAGCAGGTGTAATCTTCATGCCGCCACCATTTACAACTGTAGTGTTGCCTGCAGCATCTTTAGTTGTTACTGTTTCAAGGCCTTTCAAGTCTTTTGCCATACGAACCTTGAGGTTATTGCTACCATCGGATACGACACCTAAATTGTCTTCTGTAGTCAACTTGCTAGCATCAGTAATACCGCCGATTACGTTTACTTGTTCGTTAAGCTTTTTGTTGATCACAGCACCGCTATCACCACCGTATTTCATACCGTCATCTTTGGTTGCCACTTGGTGTGTTTTACCATTTTCGTCTTGGTATTTAATACGCGTGATTTCATTGCCTTCGATATCAGGATCACCTTTTTCAGCAGTAATATCCGCACTTTTACCGTCTTTACCGCTTAAACCAATGTGACCTACACCATCTTTACCGGACATGGATACAGCCTCTTTACCGTCTTTGCCAGTAATGCCTACCTTGCCATCTGTACCGTTCCCAGCATCAGGACCCGTGATAGATACACCATCCTTATTATCACCTTTGCCAACTTTTACAGACTCAGCTTTAAGGTTTTTGCTCATTTTCACGTCAATCGTCGTATTACCTGTTACTGCATCTTGTTTGATGAAAGTCTTGATATTTTCACCGCTATAGTCGGTATCAGCTGCTTTACCTTCGCCTTGTACAATTACTGTAGAACCTAGTTTACTAGTTTGTACACCGCCTACATTGGCATCAAATTTAAGGCCTGTTGCAGTTTGATTTGCCAAAGCTTGTTTCAATTGGTCTTCTGTTGCGGCACGACCAGGTACAACATTACCTGGATCCCAAGTCTTATTATCAAGACCTGTAATATAATTGCCTGTATTGGCTGGGTTTGCACCATCAGCTTGTTTACCCATTATTACGTCCCCTGCTTTCACAGTGTCTGTAGCAGTAACAGATGTAACAGTAAGATCTTTCTTTAATTTAAGTGCAATCTTAGTGTCATCACCAGTTTGAGTAATTTCTGTAGTAATGTTATCATCGCCGTTTACAGTTACCTTAGAGCCTAATTTATTCGTTTTTTCATCGTCATTATCCGCGTTAAAACGAAGGCCTTTATTGATAAGGTCTGTTTTAGTATTATCAATTTTATTATTTAAATCATTCTTGGTATTCGTAATTTGGTCACCAAGATCTTGCTTAACTTGATGTAATTGACCGCCGTTAACTGCATCTTTAGAGTTAGCAGCCACGTCGCCATTAGCTACATTGGTGATCTTTTGGTCATTAGCATTGATACCATTTGGAGATACATAATTCTTACCACCTACGGTCAAACCGCCGTTATTGATAGTAGTACCACCAGCTGTAACGCTGTCCAAACCAGTCAACGTTTTAGCCAATTTTACATTCAATGTGCCTGTACCGTCGGATACAACACCAATGTTACCATCGGACAATGTGCCTGTAGCACCGCCTTTAACGGATACCTTTTCACCTAGTTTTTTATTGATAACCGCACCGGAGTCACCATCAAAGTTCAAACCTTTTTCAATAGTTTTATTGATGGTAACGATATCGCCAGCATTCTTTGCAATATTTTGCGTATTATTAGCAATATTACCGGCATTTGTTGTGATATTTTGTTTGTTATCAGCGATAGCTTGTTTGTTTTTGTCGATTTGATCCTTATTGGTATTAACTGTATCGTTAACCTTTTTCAACTGATCTTCTGTAGCAGCGCGACCAGGAACAGCCACAGGATTAGCTACATTCCAATCTGTATTTTGAAGGCCTGTTACATGACCTGCATTACCATCTACAGTTACAGGATGTGCAGTACCAACATTGATTGTATTGCCTAAGCCAACAGTATATTCCTTACCACCTGCTGCATTTGTACCTTCTGTTACAGTTACATTTGCATCTTTTGCTTTCACAGTAGGCGCTTTATCGATAGAGTTAATCACATTTTGTAATTGACCATAGTTAACCGCATCATTAGGGTTAGTACCATCAGCTACATTGGTGATCTTTTGGTTATTCGCATTGATACCATTTGGAGATACATAGTTTTTACCATTTACGGTCAATCCGCCGTTATTGATAGTAGTACCACCAGCTGTAACGCTGTCCAAACCGGTCAATGTTTTAGCCAATTTAATATTTAGCGTATCAGTTCCGTTGGAAACGACACCGATATTATTATCTGTCAATTTAGTCGCATCGGTCACGCCGCCTACAACATTAGTTTGTTCGCCTAATTTACGAGTGAATTTATTGTCTGCAGCACCCACAGCTTTTACATCACCCGCATAAGATACGCCTTTTTCCACTTCCGTTTTAACTGCAAATAATTGGCTACCATTGATAGCATCAGTGGATGTAGCAGAAATATGACCAGCCGCTACATTAGTAACAGTCCGTTCCATGCCTGCCTTGCCTACGCTTACTGTGGAAGCAGGATTTGTGCCTGCAAAGTTATGAGTTGCCCCATTAATTGTTGCAGAAGGAGTAGCCACAGCCGCTGCTGTTTCAGAGCCATTACCGATAGCTACGGCATTGTCATTAGCTACTTTCGTATTATTACCAAGTGCCAAACCATTATTAGCCGTCACTGAAGCACTGTTACCTAGAACCATGCCATTGTCACCGGAAATAGTAGAGTTATTACCTACTGCATAGGAATTATCCGTTGTAATGGTATTTTTATAACCAAACGCCCCCGCCGTATTACCTTTAACCGTACCTGCAGTAACCTTTTTAATTTTATCGCCATTAGACTCTGTAGTTTCTGTAACAGTAGCCGTCCCTACTGTATTTTCACTACCGATAGCGTATGCATTATTACCATACACCTTATTGCCTCTACCTAGAGCACCTGCAGCTGAACCAGATAGAGTGGCGTTTGTCATATCAAAGCCCACTGTATTCGCATCACCGAGGGATGTAGATTTTTCACCATAAGCTCCTGCTTGGCTACCGATAGCAAGAGAGTTATTTCCCCAGCTACGAGCCATAGCACCAATAGCGGAGCTAGCCACACCTTTTGACAAGGAGTTAGCACCGATAGCATTAGAACCCGTGCCTAAAGACTGCGTCATCATACCAATAGCAAGGCTGGCATTTCCGATAGATGCAGTATTTACATAGTTCTTACTATCATTAAGAGCTGCTGTACCCAATCCACCTGGATGCAACGCAGCCACTTCACGGTTAAAGTTTTTCTGCGTACCTGGCACCGCTAAATCAGGAATAGCCTTATATAAATCAGGCTTTGCCTGATCGATATCATCACCGCCGATAGCGATAGAAGACTGACCAATAGATCTTACATCACCGCCGATAGCGACAGATTGTGTGCCATATACCTTCGCTACGCTACCGATAGCTACAGATTGTGAAAACAGCTGTCCATCACCATCAGCAGTAGCATTTCTTCTAATTATATTAGCTTCTGCTGCAGCACCGATGACTACGTCACCACGAGAACCGTAAGAAGCGGCTTCCGCACCCATTACAACTGCACCGGATCCAGGTTGTTGATGATACTTGGAAATCGTGCTCTTCGCTTGACGACCTATTACAATATCGCCATTTTCCTTTGCAACTGACCCTTGACCGATAGCAATAGTTCCCGCAGGATATGGAACCTTCACTCGTTGTTGACCTTCAGCCTTTGCACCATTACCGATGGCAATACCATTTTCACTTGTTGCTAATGTAGTCGCGTCATTACCTACAGCCACAGACTTAGCACCAGCGGATTTCGCATTATCACCGACTGCAACGCTATTGCTACCAGTAGCAGCAGCGCCAGGGCCTTGTACTACATTTGCTTCTGCAATTCCCGATACTAAACACCCCGTAATAGCAAACGCGCATAAAGCCGCACGGAAAGTAATGCTCGTTCTTGCAGAATTCACACTAGCTTTACCGCCACCACTCTTAACTAACTCAGATACTACAACGTAGCAATTTTTAGCTTTACTCCAAATTACATTATAAATTTGATTCATGTTATTCCTTTCTTACGAACTACCGATTCTACCGGTTACGCATTCTGTTTATAGCCTCATATAAAAACAAAATAAAAGAAGAAGTAATAGACATAAAAAATCATCTACACTTCTAACATAAAAAATAGTACTCAATACTATAGTTTAAGTACTATTACGTATATCTTTTCCTTTAAGATACTCACTCTAGTGACCACTATATCAAAAATATTCAATATTGTAAACAACTTTTTCATGTTTCATTCATTTTTATGGTTTATTTAATAAAGTTAATGATTAGGAAAGAAATTCTTCATCTTTTCTATATATTTATGGAATTAAATTTACATATTCAAATATGAAAGATTTAGTCTATGTATGACAAAAGCCGAGGCAGTTTGTGCCTCGGCTTTCACCATTTATATAGTCTAAATTTTATTGAATTGTGGGCGCATTAATCGCTTTGCGAAGGTCCACTGTATGAAGTTCGTCCATTGCAGGAGCTGCTTTTTCATCCACAGTTTTCACGCGATTATTACCGTCTTTTATAGCTTCGTTCAAGCTGAAGATCACCATTTCGTTCATGTAGAAACGCAATTCATCATCATGTACATTGGCCGTATTGCGATCCAAGATATCGATGATTTGTTGCGCATAGTCCAATTTAGCGTCTTCAGATACAGTCGCATGTTCTGTAAAGAACTGTTTGTAATCGTTGTACAAACGATCTAATGCCAAACGCCCATAGCTGTCATTTTTATAACGATGGCTCACGATGTACCAGCTGCGACGAACGTTCATGTAGTACAACACATTGTTACGGTACCGTTCTTGACCGGTCATAACGCGGGAATCATCCATGATGCGCTTGCCCTTTTGGTCCAATTGGAATTGTGTGAAAGCATTCACTACGTCGCGAACTTCTTCGCTAGGCACGGAAAGGGCCACTTCTGTTTCAAGCACATTCAATGGTTCAGCTGGTTGTTCCGGCATCATCAATCGATCTTGAGCCGCATCCGCTTGACCTACCGCGCATACACAAGCCAGTGCCAATACAGGCATAAATGTTTTGAATTTCATACTTCCTCCTTATGATGAGCCGCCCCCCAAAGGGCGGCTTTCATATTCCTTACATGACTAGACTAAGAATTCTCCCTTATTTAGAAAGACCCACTTGTTGCATAAGTAATGCGATTTGAGCTTTCATTTCTTCATTATCTCGTTGTACTTGATTGTATTTAGCAGTTAACTCTAGGTCATGTTGTTGCATACGAGCATTATCAGCCTTAACGGAAGACAATTCGTTGAGGCTTTCTTGCATGCGTGCATTTTCAGCTTTTAACGCAGTCATTTCATCTTGCATTACGTATATGGAGCTGATAGGGCCACCTTTGTAACGTTCAGGAACCGCTTTCTTCGCATCGGAAGTACCGAATTTACGAGTTACACCAGCATTTACCATGTTATGGTGGCTACCAACAGATACGCCTACATGGAACATTGTATCTTCTGCTGTGTAATGTGCAACGCCAAGAGCCGCCGCAGTTTCACCTCTGTAATTACCGATACCGGCCATCACTTGAGTTGGTTCCAATGGATCATATTGAATAGGTTTCAATGCAGACATAGCCGCCGCATGAGCGCCTACACGTTGTGTTTCGCCCGCTACGGAGTTAATAGCATTAGCTAACCCATCTGTAGCACCTTTCAATTGATTTACGTTAACTGCATCCGTGCCGTTTACACCAGGGCCTACATTGGTAATTGTATTACCACCGTTATTGAGACCATCTTTAGTAAGACTTACAGCATTACCGCTAGCAGGTGTAATTGTTACACCGCCACCGTTCATAACTGTAGTATTACCTGCAGCATCCTTAGTTGTTACGGTTTCAAGGCCTTTCAAGTCTTTCGCCATACGAACCTTAAGGTTGCCAGTACCATCGGATACAACACCTAAATTATCTTCTGTAGTCAACTTGCTAGCATCAGTAATGCCACCCACTACATTGACTTGTTCGTTAAGCTTTTTCTTGATTACGGAACCACTATCGCCACCGTATTTCATACCATCATCTTTAGTCGCCACTTGGTGGGTCTTACCGTTTTCGTCTTGGTACTTAATACGAGTGATGTTGTTACCGTCTAAGTCTGGATCACCTTTATCAACGGTAATATCCGCATTACGGCCGTCTTTACCAGTTAAACCGATATGACCAACACCGTCTTTACCGGACATAGATACAGCATCTTTACCGTCTTTACCTGTGATACCTACTTTTCCGTCTGTACCGTCAGCACCGTTAGGGCCAGTAATGGATACGCCGTCCTTACCGTTTTTGCCAACTTTTACCTTATCAGTAGTTAAGCTGTCAGTCTTAAGGTCTTTCGCCATCTTGATATTAACATTACCATCTTGGTCGGCTACTGTTTTAATATTTTCGCCGGAGTATTTATCATCAGACTCTGTACCTTCACCTTTGATAGTAACCTTTTGGCCTAAATCACGGTGGAATTCACCTGTATTACCGGCGAAATTCATACCTTTTTTAGTAATTTCATCACCTAGGTTAGTAATCTTATTATCCAAGGCTTTGTGAGATTTTTGCAATTGGTCTTCTGTAGCAGCACGACCGCTTGTGATGTGGTTAGGATCCCAATCTTTGTTTTCCAAACCTGTCACATAACCGTCTTTGCCATCAACAGATACCTTACCTGCCGCAATCTTACCATCTTTACCGTCGATAGTTACCTTATCGCCAGCTTTAATTGTACCGTTTTTACCGTCAATTGTTACATTGCCGGCTTTAATAGTACCTTTGTTGCCGTCGATTGTAACTTGATCACCAGCTTTGATAGTACCTGTAGTACCGTCCATCGCGATTTGTTTCGTAGCATCAGAGCCCAATGTCACTTGATCTTTAAGACTTACTTCATAGTTCTTTGAACCATTCGCATTGGTGCTAGGTGTCACAGTAATATTATTACCTGCAGATACTGTTGTAGATGCAGCTGCTGTAGCTTTATCCAATTGAGATTTATTAACTGCATCGTTAGGGTCCGTACCGTCAGCAACATTTGTAATCTTGTTACCGCCATTATTTAGACCGTCTTTTGTAAGACTTACTGCATTGCCACCAGCACGATTGATGGTCATACCATCACCATTGATAACAGTATTATTGCCACCGTTTGTGAAAGTAGCAGACGTCAAGCCTTTCAATTCTTTCGCCAAGCGCAATTTCAATGTATCGGAACCGTCAGAAACAACACCAATGTTGTCTTCAGTAGCTAATTTACTTTCATCGGAGATACCGCCCTTAACATTCACTTGATTGTTAAGTTTCTTTTTAATTACATTACCTGTATCGCCGCCATACATCATACCGTCATTTAGGTTCGCCACTTCTTCGTTCGTGCCGTCCGGTTTTTGATACACAATGCGCGTAGTAGTCGTGCCGGCGGCACCGTCGACGCCCGGCTTGCCGTCACGGGTTACGGAAATATTCGTCGTAACACCGTCTTTACCGTTAATGCCGATCTTGCCGTCCTTGCCGTCTTTACCGGTAGCGGTAATCGTTTCGGTCTTAAGGTCTTTGCCGAGTTTCACATCAATGGTGCTGTCACCGTTCGCATCTTGGGAGATACTTGTAATGATGTTGGAATTATCCCCTTTCACGGATACCTTGGACCCCAATTTATTCGTTTTTTCGCCGCCTGTATTGGCATCGAATTTCAAGCCGTCATTGATAACTTTATCTAATTTAGATTTAGAGGCAACATCCTTAATCTTAACTGTTTCTTTACTACCTGCATGGTTTTTATCTTCTACAGTTAAGTCAACATCACCGTTAGAATCAACTGTATAAGCCTCATCTGCAGCAGCTGCATTTTTCACCAAACGGTAATCTGTAGCATTAGCACCTTGGCTCTTAATTACATCGCTGATTTTTTTCAATTGATCTTCTGTAGCAGCACGACCGTTTACAGGATTAGATGTGTTCACATCCCAATCCTTATTATCAAGACCAGTTACATAGTTGTTAGAATCAGCGTGTTTACCCATTGTTACACTGCCAGCTTTTACAGTATCTGTAGCAGTAAGAGTTGTAACATTAAGATTTTTGTTCAATTTAACGCCGATCTTAGTGTCGTCGCCAGTTTGTGTGATTTCCGTTGTAATGTTGTCGTCGCCGTTTACAGTTACTTTGGAACCGAGCTTGTTCGTTTTTTCACTATTATTATCAGCATCGAAACGAAGGCCTTTGTTGATAAGATCAGTTTTAGCATTACTGATATTAGTATTTAATTCGTTTTTAGCATCGTGCAATTGACCACCGTTGACTGCATCTTTGGAATTAGCAGACACATCCCCGTTAGCAACATTCGTTACCTTTTGGTCATTCGCATTGAGACCTGTTGAAGATACATAGGTCTTACCGCCTACAGTCAATCCGCCGTTATTAATGCTCGTATTGCCGGCTGTCACGCTGTCCAAGCCGGTCAATGTTTTCGCCAATTTTACGTTCAATGTGCCATTGCCGTCGGATTCAACACCGATATTTCCATCGGACAATGCGCCTGTAGCACCGCCTTTAACGGTAACGGTATCGCCTAATTTTCTGTTGCTCACAGCACCGGTATCACCGGCAAAGTTCAAGCCTTTATCAAGAGTTGTATTGATTGTAGTAATACTTGATGTATTATTATCTTGTTGCGCCTTCGATGCAATATCTGTCAATGTAACTTGTTTCTTGTCGCTTTTATCATTTGCTACAGTCAATACCATATTTCCATTGCTATCAACCTTATATTTACCCTGGCTACCCGCTTCAGGATTTTCTACCAAACGGTAATCTCCCTTTGCTACCTCAGTAAATATATTACTCAAATCAACATTAACTTTGCCCGTATCGTTACGTTCCAGTGTCAACACTTTGCCGTCATTAGAAATACTGCCACTCGTAACATAATTATTTTTCAATCCGCTTACGTTGGCAGTCAATCCGTTTGTGCCGGTTAAATTTGCGGCACCCTCACCATTTGCTTGATAAGTCACTGAACCGCCAGTCACATACTTATCCTTCGCCGTAATGATACGGTTAATATCGCCAATATTAGCACCATTCGTCGTTACATCTCCGCCGCTAGCCACATTAACGATTTGTTTGTTTCCTGCATCAATGCCGGTTTTTACAATTTTAGGGCCTCCAGTGATCGTCACACCATCCGTGTTCATCACTGTATCACCAGCAGTCACACTAGTTAGGTCTTTCAGTTCTTTAGCCAATTTCACGTTCAATGTATTTGTGCCATTAGATACCACTCCAATATTGTTATCACTCAATTTGGATGTATCGGCTACGCCACCAACGATATTAGTTTGTGCTCCCAGTCTTTGGGTAAACTTATTATCTGTAGCCCCCGTACCTTTTACATCTCCTGCATAAACTGTGCCCTTATTCACTTCCGTAGTCACTGCATACAGTTGACTGCCGTTAATAGCATCTGTAGATGTAGCGGAAATACGGCCGGCCGCTACATTGGTAACCGTCCGTTCCATACCTGTCTTACCTACGCTAACTGTGGAACCAGGATTTATACCTGCAAAGTTATGTACTACTCCATTAACTGACTCAGAGGCTGTTGCTACCGCTGCAGCAGTTTCAGAACCGGTGCCGAGAGCCACCGCATTTTCATTGGTTGCTTTCGCCCCAGTACCGATAGCGACGCTGTTTTTCGCACTGACCGAAGCACTTTTACCTATAGCTGTACCGTTTTCAGCAGTAGAATTAGATCCAGATCCTATAGCAGTTGCATCTACTGCGCTAGCATTCGTCTGTCTGCCAAGTGCCGTTGCCCCTAATTGTTTCGCGTTAGCTTGATAACCTACAGCCACGGACTGTCCAGTAGTAGCTTTTGACCAGGTACCGATAGACACGCTGGCATCATCTTCGGCCACTGCATTTGTCCCCATGGCAATACTCCATCTGCCTTTAGCCTCCGCGCTCCCACCGATTGCATAAGCATAAGTATTAGTAGCTTTTGAATTATTTCCCATCGCTAACGAGGATACCTCAGTAGCATGAGAAAGGCTGCCGATGGCTATAGCATAGGTTTTATCAGCTTTTGCACCTGCACCGATAGTGGTAGCATACTCTCCATTAGCTTCGGCTTTTGCCCCAATAGCGGTAGCATTTTTCCCCTTGTGCCTTGGCTACACCACCAATAGCTGTCGCGTTTTCCGCAGTAGATTGTGTTCCTCCACCGATAGCGGTTGAATATGAAGCAGAAGAATTACTATGCGCACCTAATGCCAAGGAAACCGGTCCAAGGGCCTGCGCATAACCGCCAATAGCTACATTATTTTGATCTGTGCCACTATTCGTGCCATTTCCCCATGATACCCCTGCGCCAGTCCCCGCAGGATTTACTGCATTAGCAGTATTCAGTGGAGATAATATACCGCCTACCAGTGCCAAAACACATAAAAGTGTACCAACGCATGTTGTGCTTCTTCCATTAATTTTCCCGCGATTATTAGCAATTTCGGACACAACTACATAACAGTTTTTCACCCGATTCCAAATGACTTTATAAATTCGATTCATAATATTCCTTTCGTACTACATTTTCGTTGCGTAATACCTATCTAACCTTATATAAAACTATAATAAAAATAAGAAGTAATAGATATAAAAATCATCTATACTTCTAATACAAACCAACGATATTCAGCAAAACAAGTCAAATATTACACTTATTACAGATTGTTATCATATACTCATCTACTCGTATACCATATCAAAAAAAATCTATATTGTAAATAATTTTTTCATGTTTCATTCATTTTTATGGTTTATTTAACAAAATTAATAATTAGAAAATAAAATCTTCATCTTTTCGATACATTTATGCCATTAAATTTACATATTTGCATGTAACAATTTCAATTTATACATAACAAAAGCCGAGGCAATCGCTGCCTCGGCTTTTATAGACACCATACATTCTAAATATTATTTAGTTATCAGTGTATTATCACAGAATCTAATGAAACTGTCCCTAATTCAATTACAATATTTAATTAAATTATCGGTTTATTAATTACACCATATCTTACTGAATTGTTGGTGCATTAATCGCTTTGCGAAGGTCCACTGTATGAAGTTCGTCCATCGCAGGAGCCACTTTTTCGTCCACAGGTTTCACGCGATTATTGCCGTCTTTCATAGCTTCGTTCAAGCTGAAGATCACCATTTCGTTCATGTAGAAACGCAATTCATCATCATGTACATTGGCCGTATTGCGATCCAAGATATCGATGATTTGTTGCGCATAGTCCAATTTAGCGTCTTCAGATACAGTCGCATGTTCTGTAAAGAACTGTTTGTAATCGTTGTACAAACGATCTAATGCCAAACGCCCATAGCTGTCATTTTTATAACGATGGCTCACGATGTACCAGCTGCGACGAACGTTCATGTAGTACAACACATTGTTACGGTACCGTTCTTGACCGGTCATAACGCGGGAATCATCCATGATGCGCTTGCCCTTTTGGTCCAATTGGAATTGTGTGAAAGCATTCACTACGTCGCGAACTTCTTCGCTAGGCACGGAAAGGGCCACTTCTGTTTCAAGCACATTCAATGGTTCAGCTGGTTGTTCCGGCATCATCAATCGATCTTGAGCCGCATCCGCTTGACCTACCGCGCATACACAAGCCAGTGCCAATACAGGCATAAATGTTTTGAATTTCATACTTCCTCCTTATGATGAGCCGCCCCGAAAAGGGCGGCTTTCACAATCCTTACATGAGTGGTTAAGAACTCGAATATTCAGATTCGATTATTTTGTAAGACCTGCTTGTTGCATCAACAATGCGATTTGAGCTTTCATTTCTTCATTATCGCGTTGTACTTGATCGTATTTAGCAGTTAACTCTAGATCATGTTGTTTCATGCGTTCATTTTCAGCTTTTAATGCAGTCACTTCATCCTGCAATACATACGCAGAGCTGATAGGGCCGGCTTTGTAACGTGCAGGAACCGCTTTCTTAGCGTCGGATGTACCAAATTTGTAGGATACCCCCGCATTAATCATGTTGTCATGACCGCCAAGAGATACGCCCATATGGAACATTGTAGATTCATTAGTATAGTGCGCCACGCCTACAGCTGCAGCTGTGCTGCCTTTATAATGGCCTACGGCAGCCAATACTTGAGTTGGTTCCAATGGATCATATTGTAATGGTTTGAGACCAGAAATAGCTGCACTAGTAGCACCTACATCAGCAATTTTACCATCCACGCTACGCATAGCACTGCTCAATTGATTTACGTTAACCGCATCAGTACCATCCACACCAGGGTCTACATTAGTAATTCTATTACCACCGTTATTAAGACCGTCTTTAGTAAGACTTACAGCATTACCTTGAGCAGGTGTAATTGTCACGCCGCCACCGTTCATAACAGTCGTATTACCAGCAGCATCCGTAGTAGTTACGGACTCAAGACCTTTCAAGTCTTTAGCCAACTTGATGTTATAGCCATCACCAGCAGCGTTTTTCACAACACCGATATTATTATCTGCCAAACGGTTCACATCAGCACCACCAGTAAGGTTCATAGTATCTCCCAATCCACGAACCACTTTACCGCTATCGCCAGGTTGGTCACCTTGGAATACACGTCCTGTTCTTGCTTTATTATTGAAGTCGTCATTAACAGCTTTCAATTGATCTTCTGTTGCGGCACGACCAGGAACTGCTACAGGGTTTTCAGGATCCCAAGTTTTGTTATCCAAACCTGTTACGAAGTTACCTTCTTTACCGTCAGAAGTTTGCTTGCCTACAACTACGTCGCCGGCTTTCACGGTATTTGCAGTTACGGAGCCTTCATTGCCGTCAATCTTAACTTGATTGCCGCCGTTACCAGCTGTGATCGTACCTGCAGAACCGTCGATGTTAACTTGTTTTGCCGGATCCTGACCAAGAGTGATCTTGTCATTCAAGGCCATTTTAATAGCGCCGTTATCCACGGAAGTTTTGATATTGCCGTCACCTTTTAGATCGATTGTCTCGCCAAGAGGTTTCTTCACGGAGTTACCGTCTTCCGCTTTGAGACCGAAGCCTGTGGATTTGATGTCTTCAATAGCTGTATGCAATTGACCGCCGTTTACAGCGTCTTTGCTATCTTTTGCAACATTACCGTCTTGAACGTTTGTAATTTTATTACCAGCTGCATCGATGCCGTCTTTCGTCATGGAAGGACCATCAGTAATCTTCACGCCGTCTTTTGTAACAGCTGTCAACGAATTACCTGCTGCATCTTTAATAGTCATGCCTTCGCCGTTTACAACAGTTTTACCGTTTGCACCGTTAGCTCCGTTGTTGAAAGTAATGGAGTTCAAGTCTTTAAGGTCTTTTGCCAAACGAACATTGAGGATATTATTTTTGCTGATAACGCCAATATTGTTTTCAGTCAGATCAGCTTCGTTTGTTACGCCACCCTTAATGTCCAATTGTTCATTAAGTTTTTTCTTGATAACGTCGCCGGAATCACCGCCGTATGCCATGCCGTCATCTTTGGTTGCCACTTGATGTGTCTTACCGTTTTCATCAGTGTATTTAATACGAGTGATTTCGTTACCGTTGAGATCCGGATCACCTTTTTCAACAGAAATGTCAGCGCTACGGCCGTCTTTACCGTTAAGACCGATGTGACCTACGCCGTTTTTACCAGAAATAGATACGGCTTCTTTGCCGTCCTTACCAGTCACAGCTACCTTGCCGTCTGTACCGTTATCAGGACCTGTAATGGACACGCCGTCCTTACCGTCTTTGCCAACTTTCACGGATTCAGCTTTAAGGTTTTTATTCATCTTCACGTTGATAGTTGTATCACCAGATGTTTGGTCTTGTGTGATGAAAGTTTTAAGGTTTTCTCCGCTGTAATCTCCGTCAGCTGCCGTGCCTTCACCTTTAATAGTCACTTTGGAACCAAGCTTGTTAGTTTTTTCTCCACCTTGGTTAGCATCGAATTTCAAACCTTTATTAGTCAATGCGTCCGCACTATCTTTAATTTTGTCATTCAAGTAGTCCACATTAACCGCTTCGCTGCCATCGTTGCCTGTAGCATATGCCACATTCGTTACGTGAGTACCGCCTTGTTTGTTGTTATATGCAGGACCTTCGTAAGTAACCTTGGATTTATCAGGATTACCAGTAGGATCCAAATCATACTTAACAGCACGGTCATTCAATTTATCAAGTTTGGATTTAGAAGCAACGTCTTTAATTGTTACGGTTTCTATTTTATCTGGATGATTCTTATCCTGTACAGTCAACGCTACATCGCCGTTCGCATCCACAGTGTAGTCTCCATTGGAGCCTGCCGCTTGATTTCTAATCAAACGATAGTCAGTGGAGTTAGCACTTTGAGCATCCAACGCTTTTTTCAATTGATCTTCTGTTGCGGCACGACCGGATACAATCTTATCTGCATCCCAATCTTTATTATCAAGGCCTGTTACATAGTTGCCTGTTTCGCTGTCGCCAGCTGCGTTGTTAACAGTTTGACCACCCATAATAGCGTCGCCTGCTTTCACAGTCTTAGCAGCCGTTACGGAATCAAGATTTTTAAGGTCTTCGCCAATTGAAGTTCCAATTTGTTAGTGCCATCAGCTTTTACGTTGATATTGCCGGCTGCGCTCTTGAACGCTGCAGATTCAGCTTCAGTTACGCCTTCACCTTGTACTTTCACTAAGGAATTCAATTTTTGTTTATTCACAGTACCAGAATTGTTACCAGTGAATTGTAAACCGTCCTCCATAGTCGCAACTTGATGCTCGCCGTTGCCGTCTTTGTAAACGATACGAGTAAGACCGTTTGTACCGTCTACACCTTTTTCACCTTTAACGCCTGTAGCAGGATCATCGTAACCAGGTTTCACGGATAAGTCGATACCATTAGTACCGTTCACGCCGTTCGTTCCAGCAGGACCTGTCAAGCCGATGTGGCCTACGCCGTCCTTACCGGAAATAGAAACTGCTTCTTTACCGTTTTTATCAGTAACAGCTACCTTGCCATCTGTGCCATTCGCTGTGTCAGGACCAGTAATGGATACGCCGTCCTTACCATCTTTGCCAACCTTCACAGATTCAGCCTTAAGGTTTTTATTCATCTTTACATCAATAGTCGTATTGCCTGTCGCCGCATCCTGTTTGATGAAAGTTTTGAGGTTTTCACCGCTATAATCAGCGTCAGCTGCAGTGCCTTCACCTTGAATTGTAACAGTGGAGCCTAATTTGTTAGTTTGTACACCGCCTACATTGGCATCGAATTTGAGACCTGTGTTAATCAAGTCATTCTTGGTATTCGTAATTTGATCGCCAAGGTCTTGTTTTACTTGATGTAATTGACCGCCGTTTACGGCATCTTTGGAGCCGGCCGCTACATTACCGTCTTTCAAATTGGTAATCTTAGTACCGTCCGGACCTTCCAATGTTACTGTGTCATGGCCTGTGTTACCGTCATATTTTACGGAGCGGTCTTTTACCTTATCGAGCTCAGTTTTGGACGCAATATCCTTAATTGTCACAGTATTAACTGTACCGGATTTATCGTCCTTCACTTGTAAATCAACTTTATTGTTATCAACTTTATAAGAGCCATCTGCCGCATTGTTCGGATTAGCGATTAAACGATAATCAGAAGCACTTGCGTTAGCCGCATTAGCCGCTTTTACAGCATCGCTGACAATTTTAAGTTGATCTTCTGTTGCCGCACGTCCGGACACGAAGGCAGGATCAGTTAATGTCCAATTTTTATTGTCCAAACCGGATACAAAGTTACCATTTTGAGTAGCTGACTTATTGTCTGTTACAGCTTGGTTACCCATAGTAGCAGTACCAGCTTTTACAGTTTTTGTAGCAGTTACTGTATTAACATTGATGTCTTTACCTAATGCAACCTTAATTGTTGTATCGTCGCCGGTCTGTGTAATCGTAGTGTTGATGTTAGTACCGTCACCGGCTACAGTTACCTTGGAGCCTAATTTATTTATCTTAGCATCGTTATTATCGGCATCGAATTTCAAGCCTTTGTTGATAAGATCTTCTTGTGCCTTATCAAGTTCTGTTTTGGATGCAATATCCTTAATAGTTACAGTTTTCTTATTCGCAGGATTTTTAGAATCCTGTACAGTCAAGTCAACCTTGTTACCGGATACAGTGTAAGCTTTATCAGCAGCACTGCTGTTTTCAGTCAATTGGTAATCTGGAGCATCTACGTCAACTTTATATGTTTTATATGTGCCGTCAGTACCTTCTGTAACCGTCGTGTTTTTACCGGCTACAACTTTTACAGCTTTTTGTGCTTCATCACGAATAACGGATTTACCGCCGTCCGTAATGTTGGACAAGTCTTTATTTTCCGCATTGTCAATCTTGTTCTTAGTAGCATCAGTCAACGTCACATCGATTGTCTGGTTGTTAACAGATGTCGTAACATAAGAACCATCGCCTTTTACAGTCAATGTTTGGTTGTCCAATAAAACGTCATTGTTACCACTGTTGCCGGCTATTTTCAAATTAACATTGCGCAATTGTGCCACGTTAACAGCATCAGTATCCGCAGTACCTGCAGCAACGTTTGTGATTTGACGAGTTTTCGTACCACCGTCACCTACGGACACCGCCCCCATAGTGGATGTCAACGCAGCGCCTGTCAATCCGCTATATCCGTTTGTACGGCTGTCTGCAGTTTTAACATTATAGCCTGCTGTGCCTGCTGCAACGGAAGCAACGGAATTCGCACCCAATGCAACGCCGTCATCTACGCTGGATTTAGCTTTATAACCGATAGCAGTACTGTTTGCATTCGCTGCAGTCGCATCAGCACCGACAGCTGTAGCAAAGTTACCTGCTGCAGAAGTACGTACACCGGCCGCTGTCGCATTATTGCCTGTAGCACCTGTGTTATCGTAGTTCGCATCGGCAGATGTGCCTTTAGCACTGAAGAAATTCGTTTGCGCCGCTTCAACAGCCTCTTTTACCGTATGGTATGTGCTGTTCTTGATATTAAAATCAGGCGCTTTATATGTAGAACCATTCGCTTCATAGCCCGTATAAGTAGGACCTGCGATGGATTTTGCCAAGTTACTGTTTACAAATTTTAATTGTTTTACATTTGTTGCGTCAGTATCGTTTTCGCCACCCGCTACGTTGATGATACGGCGTTCAGAACCTACGTTACCTACCGCAACTACACCGTTTGCAATATTATTATTTTGTTGGTTAGTGAAAGCAGAGAAACCATTAACCAAGGCACCTCTTACTTCCGTACCAGTACCCAATGCCAAAGAGTTATTTGATTCTGCAACGGCATTTGTACCGATAGCCATGGAGTTAGTACCTGTAACAGTTGCACCAAGACCGATAGCTGTCGTATTAGTATTGTTTGCTTTTGCTTCTTTACCGATTGCAATGGCACCATCTTTAGAGGCATTCGCCGCACCACCAAGTGCAAGCGCATCGGCACCCAAGGATTTTGCATTACCACCCAATGCGATGGAGTTGGATAATTTTGCTTGGGAAGAACTACCCATAGCGATAGCATCAGCACCAGCAGCATTAGAACTACTACCCATAGCAAAACTACTTACACCACTTGCATTTGCACTTTTACCCATTGCCACGGCATTTTGTGCGGATGATTGTGCCGTATTACCGATGGCAAAGGCATTCTCTGCACTAGCATTAGCACTATAACCCATAGCTACCGCATTGGCGCCACCAGTACTGGATGAAGAACCGAATGCCATAGAATCATCTGCACCAACTGCAGTACGAGCTTTCGTACCGAAAGCAAGAGAACGAGCCCCTTCTGTTACGGTATTACCATCGCCATTATATTTAGCACTTGGAGTACCATGTTGTTGACCAGGTAATTTTATAGTTTCTGCCGCACCGATTGCGATAGATTGATCCGCTTTTGCTGTAGCGGAGTAACCCATGGCAAAACTACCATTACCCTTTGCCCAAGATGCAGTACCCAATGCTGTGGAGAACTCACCTTCTGCAGCGGATTGACGCATCATAGCCAAGGAGTTAAAGCCGCTCGCCTTTGTAGCTGTACCGAGAGCCATAGCAGATGGTGATAAAGCCTGAGCATAATGACCTAAAGCAAAGGAAATACCGCCTGTGGCCTGAGCATAGTTACCGATAGCTAAACCGGAATAATAAGTTGGATTACCAGTTTCCTGAATATTTGTATTTTTACCGATAGCAATGCCAGCAAAACTATTTTCTGTATAGTTACCTCTATCTGTACCATTATACAAATGACTGTTATCAAATGGTGTCAGGTTTCCAGGGTTTTGATAATTATATAAATAACTACCTTCACTATATTTTACATTACCAGTAGCATAACCAGCGCCATTTACATCATCAATAGTCATCGCAGTATAAGTAGCTGCATTAACCGTAGTAATATTACCACCCATCAATAATGCGGCCACCGCCATAATCGCACTCATACGTGTCCAGGTTGTACCACTTTGTACGGATTTTACCTTGCCACCACCTGTTTTTACAATTTCAGATACTACTACGTAGCATTTTTTAGTCTTACTCCAAATAACATTATAAATTCGATTCATGATTATCCTTTCTTACCGAAAACTCAGTAAAACACACCACTTGTGTTGCATAATATTGCAAAGATAATAAAAAGAAGAAGTATAAAGATTGATTATCATCTACACTTCTTACAACAAATACTAGTATTCTCAATTACGATACGAATACTATAATTATTCATGATTCTTCATCATATACTCATCCACGGCAATACAATATCAAAAAATTTCTATCTTGTAAACGACTTTTTTCATCTTTTCTTCATTTTTGTCGTTTATTTATTTCATATTTAATACTTTTTAATTTTAAGAAATAAAATCTTCATCTTTCCTATCAATTTTTACGATAAATCCACATATCGGAATATAACGATTATTGTAATTACGTAATCAATTTCATATTTTTAGACTTTTCAATTTAATGCTTTCATAGATAAGATAATTTTATATACAGAAGAATTATCACCTACAGGTACACGAAAAAGCCGAGGCCCTAGAGCCTCGGCTTTCACAATATAAATCATATATATACTCTATTTTTTATTAACCCTTACACGTTCAATAGTTGGTTGTCCTTCATGATTCTTAGCAATAGTATCCACACGGAATAACGCCATTTCAGGACCAAATTCAGATACGAGTCGATCATCGACGACAACACCGTTTTGAATAGCTCGGTATACAATTTGAGCAAATTCATAACGGGTCAACATACGGTCTCCTCCGAATGTACCATCAGGATAGCCTTCCACAAGACCCCGGCGAGATAGATCGCTAACCGCCGCATATGCCCAGTGATTATTCGGCACATCAGGGAATAATGTGCTGCGGTCTGCTTTCATATTCGTTCCAGCCAATCCATTCAAAAGAGCAGTCAACTTTTGAATCTGCGCATTTTGTACCGCTACAGTTTTCTTAAGTTCCAAAACTTCCTTACCAATGGCTACACGAGAACGGGATACATTACTGTGAGCACCTACTTTCACAGACATACCGGCATTCACAACGGTTTCGCCATTACCGACAGTAGATCCTACACTAAATTGCAAGTCCTCATTTGGTCTGTAAAAAGCCCCCAATGCAGCGGCATTGCCATCATGATAGTGGCCATAACCAGCAGCAAAGTCCCATTTTGCATCAGGGTCAAAATCCAATGGATGCAAGGCGGCAAGTGCGGCCGCTCCGGCCACGGATTTGTTAACCTTTTTATCGAGGCGAGCTACATTCCGTCCCATATTCGTTACATCCTGCTTGATATTAGTAATTTCACCCTGAATATTGGTTACATTCTTTTTAATATTGGTCACATCACCTTGTATATTGTTAATGTTTGTCGTGTTATTTGTAATCTGATTCGTTATATCGTCAGATAGACTTACCTTATAATCTTTAGTAGTTCCGTTCGTCGTAGTTGTCACATTAATATGTTTACCTGCACTGACGGTAGTGGAGCCGTTCGCATTCACTTGATTTTGCAACTTTTTGAGCTGTGCCACATTCACCGCATCCGTATCCTTTGTGCCGGCTGCTACGGATGTAATCTGACGCGTAATATTGTTATTTGCATCACCGACAGATACGGCCGATTTAGTCGCCTTCCACGTAGAATCCGTATTCGTAGACTGTGCCTTTGTGCTCGGATCATACCCAACGGATCCAGCCGCTACAGTAGCCTTCGATTCGCTGCCCAATGCAACGCCACCCTCTACGGTTACATTTGTATTATGTCCGACAGCAACCGCATTATTAACAGATGTCGTAGTCTTGCTGTCTGTGGAACCGATGAGAACTGCATGATTGGCATCTTTCACCTCACGATTATCCCCCATCACAAGACTATTCTTAGAATTAGTCACCGTATTTTCAGACCCTATTACGGTCGTATTAGACACCTTATCCGCCGTATTGTGAAAGCCCGTCAACATGGTATTCGTACTTTCATTGTTTTGGGAGCCAGTCAATGTATTATTGACACCCATAAGTGCAGACCGAAGTGTATAATCCGCCTTATTGCCGCTACCAAATGCCATAGTAGAACCGCCACCATTAGAATTTTTAACTGCAGAACGTAATGTCTCAGCTAATTCCTTAGCGGAATTACCTCCCGAACTTGGCGCTGAGATACGAGTTACAGAATTCGTTATTTCATTGCCAGCACCAAATACGAGAGACCCATTGGAGTTAAAGGTTCGATCGGCAGTGCCTACGATACTGTTCCCAACACCCGAATAATAGCTACCCGTTTTTGATTCAATACTATTCAATGTACCATTAATGGTGGCACCGAAATTCTTTGTAGAATTTGCAGCTCGTCCACCATTATAATCACTGGAGATAATATTATATACGCCTGTACTTGTAGTGAAAGCTCCATTGCTAAAGCTATTGGCACCAATTGTTGTAGCATATACATTTAATGCATCTTTTCTTGTGGACGCACTATCTACCGTAGTATCACCAAGGTCACCTTTATAATTATGAGATCCAATCATGGTGCTGCCAGTACGAGCAAATGTATTGTCACCGATAGCGACACTGCCTACCACCTTTGTAGGATCTTTAGGAATCCTCGCCGATGATAACCAAGTACCACTGTAGGTCGTCTGCCCCAACGCAAAACTAGCCTCTCCACCACCAGCCATATTTTCGACCTTTGCATTTTTACCGATAGCTATACTACCACCTTGGCTAGCATAGTTATTAATTCCTGCACCATTGCCGATAGCTACATCGCCCGTAGCCGCACTAGCACCATTCGAGTAAGAAATGCCGGCACCTTTGCCAATGGCTACGTTTTCCGCCTTTGGTGCATTGCTACCCGTACCGATAGCTACACCGTTACCGCTACCCGGTGCCACATCCACCGCTCCGGCCACATATAGGCTCGATAACAACACACCATTAATCAACACAGATAATATAAGTTTACGCTTGCTCATTTTATCCTCTCCAATCCCTAATGAATTCCACGTTTAACTTATTCTTCATTATATCTTCATGAATATTGTGCCACTCTTTTTCTATTTTGTAAACAAAATAAATTTTTATGAATTAATGTATAAAAAAAGGAACTGTCTTTTTATATCAGATGACAATCATCTGATACGATAAAACAGTTCCCTATATTGCTTTTATCTAAAAAATAAATATAGATTCTTATGCTACTTTTATCAAAATAATAAATATATATATTAATCTATCAATCAACGTGCACCGTATGTTGGCGGCGCACATTTTCCAACATATTCGCACGAACCGATACTTTTGTATCCGATCGATGGTTACCACCAAACCATGCCGTATCGACACCGGCTAGACGGAACATAATTTTTCCGTACGGACTGCCGTGCTTATGCTCCGGCTTGTTATAGCCCATGTCCACGGAAATCCTCGGCGTGAGCTGCAACTCCGTACCGATGCGCAAGCCATGCTTATCCTCACTACGCCGCAACTGCCAACGATAGGCTTCCATGTACACGCGCGCCCAACGGGCATTCTTGAAGCTAGTCCCGTACTCCGCAGTATATCCGTTAGACACATTTTCCATGCGTGTCGCACCATCAAGGGAACGCTCACCAGACACACCGCGATACCAGTTCATGCGAAACGCACCAATCCCCGACACGTACTCCAGCCCGACACTCATGCGACCGTGATTGCCTCTGAACCGATGGTCATAAAACAGATTGCCACCGTAATAGTGTTCATCGTTCACTGCAATTCGGCGATAACCGATGCCTACATTCGCCGTCGTTCCTGTATCCGCTGCATTCGCCAACCGCTCCTGTGTAAACCACACATGACGAGATGTCTCATCATAATGACCTAACGGCTGCAATGTTTCCACACCGTACAAGGGCTTCCAGTTTTTCTGAAAGCGCAATGACACGACGGTCCTCTGCATCCAGGGCTTCGCCTTCAATCCGTGCATTGCGGAATGAACACCCGTCATGACCACTGCCTGCAACGCAGAATTGACCGCATCCGTATCGGAATAACGAGTCGTCTTTTTATCTGTGGAGTCCGGCATCTCCAATCCGCCCTGACCGATGACATGATCTGGAGTATGAGACGAATTAACATGGAATGTATCTAAGTCGTCAGATAATACGACCGTACTTTCACTATGAACTTGTTTTACCGTAGTCCCCTGTATAGGCTGCGCTGTTCTGTCCACCTGTTTTCCCAACACGGGCATAACGGACATACACAGGATCACTACTAACACAACTATATATTTCATTACACACTCTTACGTACAAACACACTTTTCATTACGCACATAATTATGTACTTAATACGTCATTACACACGATTACACACGCCGATGACTCATGATTTTATCATGAACAAAACATGAAATTATTTCTATTTTATATAAATATATAGAGGCTTGTCAATGCATATAGAATGCAATGTATACATATAAAATGCTAGAATACAATTTATAGAATAAATAAATATTTAAATTTTATAAATATGTGTCAAAGGTTTCTTATTAACTATAAATACCTATAGAATATATTGTATATTTATTAGAATTATGTGAATATTCTATTTACAATATACCTTTTTGGTATTATAGTAGCCATGTAAGTCTTTTTATGAAAGTTTTGTGAAAGTTTGTTTGTACACAAAGGAGTGTATACGATGAGTAAGAAACGTTTTGTATTAGCAAGTGTTGTAATGGTAGCTTTGTCCGCCTCAGTTTATGCGGCGCCGGTCAATATCGTTGATAACAACGGTAACATCGGCAAGGAAGGTCAAACTTTCACCGCAGGAACAGGCGGCAACATCACCCTCGGTGAGAACGCCGGTGCGGCGAACGGAAAAGGTAAGGGGCCCAATGCCCAAGGCAATAATATAGCCTTAGGTGCAGCTGCTGGGGCCGGCTCATCAGGCGGCGGCAATATCAACCTTGGGGCGAAGTCCTTCCGAGGCAGTACTGGCGATTTTAACGTAACCGTCGGTTTCGCCGCAGGTAATGCAAGCCAGTTGACGAACTCCATTGTCATGGGGACTCAATCAGGGGAAAACTCCGCAGGTGATAAAAACGTGTGGATTGGTAATTTTCAAGGTGCTAACAGTAAGGCCAGCAATTCTGTAGCCATCGGCTCGAATTCAACAGTAAACGGTCAGTTCGACCTTGCCGTAGGGCATTATGTGAATGTAAAAGCCGCAAAAGGTTTGGCTGTAGGCTCTTATAATACACTATCAGAGAAAGCGACCGCATCCGGTGTATTCGGCCAGGGCGAATACGGTAAAACAGCTATTGATGCAGCCAATTCTTACAGTATAGGTAATTACAACCACATTTCTGGAGAAAACACCTTTGTTCTCGGCAATAATGTGACTACCTCTCTAAAAAATGGCGTTGTCCTTGGCAATGATTCCGCTGACGGCGATGTAGTCGGTACAGCAAGTCATACCTTTGAAAATGGTACTACCGTCAACTATGCCGGCACCGCCCCTGTATCAACAGTATCCGTAGGGGCTAAGGGCAAGGAACGGACGATTACCAATCTCGCAGCAGGTCGCGTGAGTGCTACCTCTACAGATGCGGTCAACGGATCCCAACTCTACGGCGTTCATCAAATGATTGATACCCTTGGTAAAAGTACAAGTCAACAGCTTAATAATTCTATTAGCACTATTGAAAAATCTGTACAACATGTATCTCAAGAGGTACAACGTGTTGAATCGGAATCCAATAAAGGTGATGCTCGTGCCGCTGCATTAGCTGCATTACATCCATTACCATATGATCCAGATAATCGCGTTCAATACATGGCGGGCTACGGTCATTATAAAAATGCAAATGCAGTAGCTCTAGGTGTAGGCTATTATCACAAAGATAATCTTTTACTCACCACTGGGTTTACGATGAACAATCACGTTATGGCCAATGTAGGTGTCACCTATAGACCAGGAAAGTCTTTGTCTACTGCTATGTCCCCTGCCTCTTATAACGCACTAGAACAACGCGTACAAGCATTAGAAACACAAAATAAAGATCTACAAGAAACAGTAAAACGCTTGGTAGACAAACTTGAAAAATAATAAGATCCCTTTATGGTAGTCCTTTGACTACTTTCACAAAAACACACTAAAACCAAAATACAAAAAGCTGTACACACATAATCGATTTTTGAACTACCTTTGATGTTACATTCGTTTTGACATCAAAGCCGTTCAGACTAATCTATGTATGTACAGCTTTTATGATTATTTATATGTAGTTATTATAATAATGTATTTCATCTCAATTTGACGATATATATTTTTATCCCTATAATATAAGTAGATAGCCAGACGAGTGGTTCCGTTAGGCTCATCTCAGAACTATAAATAATTGATGAAATGGCCTTTCAGTTATCCAGTTACTGGTAACGAAGGGCTATTTGTCTTTTCCAAGACAAATAAGAGCCACAAGTGCTCCAAAGGCAATAACTACAGTTATTACCTCTAGAATTAGCATGATTAACTCATAATCACTCATAGACACCCCTCCCTTCATTAACGAAGAGAGGCCCAACCTCGTTGGCTATCCTAATCCTATTATAAGTCGAACTAATGCTCGATACAATAAGAAACGTTTTAAAGAAATATATGAATGAATCAATAGACGACTTTACCTGTCATGCAATTATCGATGTACTAAAATCGCTCCTATCTATTAATAATTCGCTTAAAATTTATGTGTAAATCCTGCATTTACAGACCAACCGGCCTTATAATCACCAGATAGACCTGTACTAATATCAGCAAAGATGCTGTTATTTGCATTAAAACCGTAGCGACCTCCAAAGGCTAAATCTGTCCAAGTGCCTTTAATGTCCTCGGAAGTGTATTTAGTAGTAGCACCACTAGTATATGTAGTTTTTACTGTACCAGAGAATGCATGGTTAACACCAAGACGAGTATATAGATTACCTGCGCCGAAATGTTTACCGATTTCAAGGCCAAGACCGCCTACTGTACTGCTCACACCAGACTGATCTACTTTCATACTGCCAGCATTGAAGCTATCACCACCAAAGTGAGTATAGCTCAATTGTGCTTGTGGCTCGATATATGTACCATTAGAAAGTTTCACGGTTTTACCATAGCGTGCACCAATTGTATACGCATTAGCTTTAGTCTCACCAGAAAATTTTTCACCAATCTCATTACGAACAGTGAAATCGTTAGATGCACGACCTACTTGGGACTCAATATGGATATATTGGTTGTTACCAAGATTTTTCAAACCATACGCACCAACAGCAAAGGCTTTTTCCTTACCAGAGCCGTTGAAAACGTAATCATCGTTACCACGAAGATAAGAAACTTGACCACCTACGGTCCAACCGCTACCAGTTTTAGCATCGTAACCACCTTGGATACGCGTGTATGTTGTATCTGTATCGATTCCGCTTCCATTAAAGTTGTATTTACCTCCACCAACGCGAGCCCAAATACCTGTTGGTTCACCTTGTTGTAATACGCGTGAACGATACATATTATCTGTCAACGTTCTCCAACCATTAATATTACTCATGATGGCGGAACGAGTACCACGCATATGTGGCGTATCAAAGGCACCCATATTGACATTCATCTGAGGATTCTGCTCAAGAGCTGGTACTTGTTTTTCCTCAGTTTTTGGAGTCGGTTGCGGTGTTGGTTTCACTTCCGGCTTAGGTGTTGGAACCGGAGCCGGTTTTACCTCAGGCTTCGGAGTCGGTTGCGGTGCTGGTTTCACTTCCGGCTTAGGTGTTGGAACCGGAGCCGGTTTTACCTCAGGCTTCGGAGTTGGTTGCGGTGTTGGTTTCACTTCCGGCTTAGGCGTTGGAACTGGAGCCGGTTTTACCTCAGGCTTCGGAGTCGGTTGCGGTGCTGGCTTTACCTCAGGCTTAGGCGTTGGTACCGGAGCCGGTTTCACCTCAGGCTTCGGAGTCGGTTGCACCTTACCATACTCATATTTACCCTGACCATTTTTATCGGCCTGCCACGTAACAGCACCTTCCTTAGCATAACCTTCGGTTAATACTTTAAAACGCGCAGATTCAGCACCTTCAGAAGCAATAGCAACCGTGCCTTGAAGATTTCTTTCACCATTTACATAATTATGGTAGTACACCTTATGCGCCAAATTATCCAAAACTTTATTTACATTGTCCTCAGTAGACAAGTCTAAGCCCTTACGACTCGTGTACATATGAGCACCGGAATTAGGTGCCGCACTTGTAATATGAACATCACCACCCCAGAATGATTCTGGAGTCAATCCATTTACAATATTTTCACGCTCTTTATAACTTGGATCCTCTTTATCATCATACTCACCATTTGGATCATACACAAAATTTACATGGCCTTCTAATTTATCAATGTGAATTTCATTATGCTCACTTTGAGTTACTATGGATTCAAAATTACGATTTTTTGAACCGACCAAACGATGTACACGGCTTGGAGTTGTCATTGTGCTATAACTAGTACCATTCAAACCGCCTTGATACATATGGTCCCAATAACCACGATCACCAAGAAATACATTGATATGGTTTGGCTGTTTTGCATTCTTATCTGCTAAGTTGAGAGCAAAGCCAGTCCATAGTACTTCATCACTATCTACACCGATATTAATTTCAGATGGATGTGTATTGCTACCATCGATACGTACATCGCCTTCAATGGACATATCATGGCCAGTAAAATTACCCTTATTACCATCTACGCCGAGATTTACAGTACCGCCTTTAGTAATAACAAGTGGATTACTGTCACGACCAACTTGAAGATCGCCATTTTTAATATTCACAGTACTTCCATTTTGACTAGTAATGATAGTCTTTCGTCCATCCATTAGTCTACCAGATACATAATCTGCATTAATAGTACTCTTATTATCTGCATCAATTCCAAACAGTGTCCCTTGTACCTTTCCCAAGTTTAAAGTTTCACCTTTAACAGCACTAACAACAGGATATTCTGCCATTACATACGGCACTACAGAGCTAGCAATCGTCAGGGCAATCGCTAAGGATAAATTCGCTTTACACATGCGTTTCATAATAACCCTCTCTTATTCACACTATAAATTATAATTAAACATTTTTAATTATAATTTATAAGGCTATTATTGTAAACATAAGAAAACTGTTTCATCATCAAAAAATAATAAATAACAAAAAAAGGCGGCACCTAAGTGCTGCTCATAATTATAAAAAAATCTATTGAAAGCTATATTATCATTTATTCGAATTTGACGATATATATCTTTATCCCTTTAATATAGGTAGATAGCCAGACGAGTAGTTCTGTCGGGCTCATCCCAAAAGAATAAAGAATATGATGGAATGGCCTTTCAGTTCTCCAGTCACTGGTAACGAAGGGCTATTTTCTTTTTCCAAAGCAAAAGAAAAGGCAGAGATTATGTAACATGTCCTCCATTACTAGATGTTCAGTAATGGAGGACATATCAATAATTCCTGCCTTTTTTGTTTATCTACGGGCCACGCGCATGGCTGCCATCATGCCTGGCGACTTCCATACAGATTGGCCATTATCTGATACGAGTTTATTATTATCGTAAAACACGTCTGCATTGTAATAGTTGTCATCACTAGATGTCACTTTATAGCTAAGACCTGCTGTTGTGTACACCGTAAAATTGAGTATATCCCCCACTCGCTTTACAGAGTCTTGATCTACATACCAGCTATTACCGAGATATGTCGTAGCATACACATCTTGACGAGCTTCTACATCATTTGTGCTAATGCCAATTAATACAAGCAACACGGCTAACATATATAAGAATTTACGCATTATAATTACCTCCCGTTTTATGGTAAGAATACTTATATATTATACCAAAAAACACCGATAATCGCATTATAATGGCAGTACTTTCTCAACCCTTGACTGAATTCGCTCGAGGCTCGGCGTGATTGCTTTCATCACAGGTTTTTCTATGAAAGCTAACCGCATATAGTCTACAATCATACCGATGACAAAAATAAGCACCACTACAAGAACTGCATACAGAGGTAATAGTATTGAATCATAGTACTGATACGTTGCTAATACATTGTCCCACATGTAATGAAGGAATAGCTTATTATCATGCAATAGGTATATACCAAAGGTAGTAGATGCTACCGCATTAATCCAAGGGTGATAAGTGATCTTTGCTTTCAAAAAAATAATAAATACGCCAATGCCTAATAGCAATTGAAAGAAGCCATAATCATTTTGCGTAAAGTAGAAAATCTGTTTCATATACACTGGATTCGTCATAGCTAGTACATCGACGAGGATATCCCCTAGAAAGGCCCCTACAAAGCCTATGGCGGTAAAAATAATACCTATTTTCTTTGTTATATGTGAGCCGTGCAGCTTAATGTACGCCCCCATCGAATAGAATACAATAAAGGAAAAAATATGTTTAAATCCAAAGGTAGTATGCGGTACATTAGGCCACAAATTCAGCGCCGTCGGTATTAAGAACCAGATTACCGTGGAAACCACTAGGAGCATAACGTAATATTTATGCTGCAGCCAATGAAGCACTCGATTAATAATAGGCGTTAATAAATAGAGTACTAAAAAGTTCTGGGCAAACCAACTCATGGCACCAATGGGCAATAAAGCGAGCATCATATTCCTTGACGTCACCGTATCGAGTCCTAAACCCATAGCTACGCCCAGCATGGCAATGCTGTAAAGCCAAATCTGCCCTACTAACTTCGCAAACTTGTGCAGCTTAAAACTACTAAAAACCATAAAATAGCCTGTTATCATAACAAAGGCGACTACACCAGCCTTACCTCCAAGACCAAATACTTGGAGAAACACCTTATTAAACGTTAAATCTGGTGTAAAGGGGAAACAACCGTGCACGCTAAAATGGTGCATAATAATTAGTATCATCGAAATGATACGCAACAACTCAATATTGCTCGCTCTCATTCTCTATACCTCATATTTCTTCTCTCAAACTATATGAATACTACACCAGCTGGTAATTACCAAAATGACTTGTATACATCATAAAATACATGAAATATATGAGAATGTTGTGACAAATTTTACACATAAAAAAGACAGCTGATATAATCAACTGTCCTTACAAATTATATATTATCAAGTTACTCTAATATACTTATTTTTAACATATACGATTCGGTACGACTATTTTTTACCCTTATGAGATGTTCTTCTGGAATTTGTTTAAATCTATTAAAAATAGTACCTCTACTTTTACCACAAGCATTCATAATTTCAGCTTTACTAATACCAGCACCTAAGGAAAATAATCGAGCTTGTAATAATAAGAAATATATCTCTTGAAGCAGTGAATCTTTGATATGTTGAACTTCAAAAAATGCTTCTAATTTAAATTTCTCTTCAACTAACCGATTTATGCGCTTATCTAATAGCTCAATCGCACTATCTATCGTTCTTTCAATAAGTGAAATAAAGGCAATTACAAATGTTGTTAAATCGCCCCCATTAATCTCGGCTGTAGTCATTTTAAAAGCATCATAGTATTGTTTTTTATTATTATTAATTACAGCCGATAAACGTAATGCAATAAGAGGATGATAATATTTTGCCAAATAGGCTGTTGAAATAAAACGATTAGTACGCCCATTTCCATCATAGAAAGGGTGAATATATCCAAAATAGTAATGGAATATAGCTACTCTAATTGGTAACACTAAATCCTCATTATTAAGAATTCCTAGCGCTCGATCCAACTCTATAATAATATCTGACTCTGGCCATGTCCCTCTATGAATTATTTTATCTTGATGATTCACTATATCTACAGAATCACGTCTAAACAACTCGCCGTCTGGCTGATTTTTCTTTTCTATTTCATTGCTGATAATATCATCAAATAAATCTCTAATATCTTTACTACTTTCAAACTTAAATCCATGAGGATTATCTAAAATAGACTGATACTTAGCAATAATACTTGAAAATCTTAATTTATCATTCTGACTATTCTGTATAGCCGCCCTAATCTCTTTACGACTACTATAAACACCTTCAATATCATTACTTGCTTTGATTTCAGTAGATAAAAATGTATTCATTACATGCAAAATCATAACTGTAGGAACCTTGGAAACTAAATTGATAAAAGCACTTTTTTTAGATTCTAATGATAATAAAAGCTGAACTAATACAGGATGATATATAAAAAAAGCATCATATGTATTACGTCTATTATATTCATGAATGGGAATAGGCAAGGAGATAGAGCTTTCAGAATTACGACGATTATCTAATATGCGCTGCCAATCAGAAGGTTGTTTATAGTATATTTTATACATAGGTTCAAACTTCATACTATCTCTCCAATCTTTCCTGCAGGATCATAAAATATGATGTACAAAACGATAATATTTTATACTCTAATCTAATTCCTTCAAAATTAATGTTCAAAAACTTCATTTTTTAGACATTAATTTATTAAATTATAGTATTTACGTATAAAAAAATCAAATTTTAAACATAAACTACTCAATAATTTAGGGCAAATACATTACTAATTCCATTGACACCTATATAAAATGGGGCTGTAAAAAAACAGCCCCTAAATACTAAAAAAGCTGTTAGAAGAAAATCTAAAGCTCCTCCGTATATTTTATATAAGATTTATCTATATTATGTCCAACGTCTTGTATTCTATACATGTGAGGTAACAACAATACTTATCTTATTATTATCATCATAATTTATTGTCTTTTACTAAATTAGCAATTTTATTTACCACATTAGTAGTTGAGTATCCGTCTTTAAAAGATAGAATTTGTACTGAGTCTACAAATTCACGTCCAATTACTTCATCTACTTTATAGTCTCCACCCTTAACAAGTATGTTAGGTCGAATAGTTTCTAATAATTGGAATGGAGTATCTTCATCAAAAAGTACAACACCATCGACACAACCCAAAGCACTCAATAAATAAGCCCTATCTTCTCCCTCTACTAAAGGACGAGTTTCCCCTTTAAGGCGCCTTACGGAAGCATCAGAGTTTAGGCCTATAATAAGTCGATCACCTAGTTGAGCCGCTTCTTGCAAGTACGTAATATGCCCTCTATGAAGAATATCAAAGCATCCATTAGTAAAAACAACTGTATCTCCTTGATCTTGCCATTGTCGAACTAAAGTCTTCATTTCTTCCCAAGAATAGAGTGACTTTTCTATAGATTTTCCTTCTTGAAGAGACATCCACAAATCAATTAATTCTTGTCGATGAATAGGATAAGTACCCACTTTAGATACTACAATACCAGCTGCCCCATTAGCTACATGAAGAGCTGTCCGCATAGAAAGATTAGCCGCGATAGAGCAAATCATCGTAGCCACAACTGTATCACCAGCACCAGATACATCAAAAACATCTTGTTGAGTAGCTGGATTATGCCAAATCCGGCCATCTCTAGCAATAACAGAGATACCCTTTTCAGATCTAGTAGCAATAATATATTGAATATTATTAGTATCTAGAGCCTCTTTAGCTGCAGTCACTATATTATCATCATCATTTCTAATAGAATAACCAACTCGTTCAGATAACTCCTTCACATTAGGAGTAATAAAGGTAGCCCCATCATACTTATTCCACTGAGCTCCCTTAGGATCAACAATAGTTGGTATCATATATTGATTAGCCAAGTTGAAAATTTGTCTTAAAAGAGTGTCTGTGCAAACCCCTTTTCCATAATCAGAGATAACAATTCCATCTAATCCTTTTTGGCAGAGAATAGTCAGCCAACGAATGAGTGCCTCCTCTTCCTGTTGGTCAACATCTCGAACTGTTTCAAAGTCTAGCCGCATCATTTGTTGACGAGCACCTAAAATTCGCATCTTAGTTATGGTAGATCTTTCATTAGAGATCACTACGCCACTTTTATCAATACCATTAGAATCTAATAAGTCTTGTAAAAGATTTCCATGGGTATCTTGTCCCGCGACTCCACCGACATATACATGAACATCCAAATTGGCAAGATTCGCAGCAACATTTGCGGCCCCACCAAGGACTTCTTTCATCTGTTTTACTCGATTCACAGGGACTGGAGCTTCTGGAGATATACGACTTACATCACCAAAGACATAACGATCTACCATAAGATCACCAATGACAGCTATACGAAGATTCGGCAGACTATCATGTAAGAACTTATTAATAGTTTTCTTAATCATAGTCTTCCTCAACAATCTCACAGATAATATGTCCTACCATTATATGCATTTCTTGAATGCGAGCTGTGGTCTTAGATGGAACGGCTATTACGGCATCACAAAGAGCACCAAGTTTGCCGCCACCTTCACCAGTAAATGCAATTGTTTTTAGACCTTTCTGTTTTGCTAGTTCTGTGGCCTTAACCACGTTCTTAGAATTTCCTGATGTAGAAATGCCTATTAATACATCTCCAGCCTGTCCCAAACCAGCTACTTGACGAGAAAAGACATCATCATAAGAATAGTCATTAGCTACAGCTGTCAAAATAGAAGTATCTGTTGTAAGAGCAATAGCAGGTAAAGACTCCCGTTCTTTTACAAAACGTCCTACCAATTCAGCTGCCAAATGTTGAGCATCAGCAGCTGATCCCCCATTACCACAGAAAAGAATTTTATGTCCTTTATCAAGAGCATTCTTACATATATCCGCAACTACTCGAATCTCTTCAATATAATTACGCATCTTCGTATGAGTATCTAAATGATCATCAAATCTTTGTGTAATAATATCCATAAGTAATGTCTCCTATTAATAAAATGAACTAATATTTATAGCAATTATATGCACTATACATTCTCATGATTACCCTTTTTTAATACCTGATGCACAGTATCCATCACTTGTTGTGGAGTAATTTCTGTTAAGCAACGACGGTGATTACAATGAAGGTATTGATTTGTTCCAAAGCAATATTTACAATCGGTCTCATATTCTACAAAATAACTACAATCTGAAAAAGCTCCTATATATTTAGGATTTGTAGGCCCAAATATAGATATTGTAGGTACTGATAAAGCACCTGCAATATGTTGCATACCAGTATCAATACCTATAGAACAGGTACATCGTTTTATAGCAGCCATACTTTGTTTAATACTACATTTCCCCACTAAATTTATAACATGTGGTAACTTTAAAAACTCGGTTAGCTCTTCTAATAAGAGTATCTCTTGAGGCCCTCCAATTAGTACAATTTGATTTCCATCTTTTATCAATAAGTCTAAAAGATTATGCATCTTTGTAATGCCCCACGCTTTTGGAAAAACACGACCAACCCTTAGCCAACGATTAGTAAAAGAGGGGTCTGCATTACCAATACATAAACCAATAATAGGTCTTGATTGGTCTAAACTATCAAAATAATGACATATGGATTTATCACTATCAGTATCTACATATAACTGTGGTCTTAATTCATCATTAAACTCTAAACCTAACGTCTTCACATTAGCTTCCACAAAATGCATATCATAGTCATATTTATTAGTGCCCGAAGCTTGAAAACCTATATGTTGTTTTACCCCACATAATTTCATAAAAAGTTGTGATTTTTTTACTGGTGTAATGCCAGCACTAATCCCTATATCAAAATTTTGTTTTCTTAAATTCATTATTGTTTTAAATGTTGTATATATATTCTTATATACATCAAGAACAATAATCTTATCTATGGAAATATATGAAGATTCAACAATATCACGGCCTGAATTCATCTTACAAAGTACTGTTAGCTTTGCATCAGGATATAAATACCGCACTCCTTTTAATAATGCTAAAGCACATACAGTATCACCTAAACCATGCATAATTTCTACTAAAATATTTAATTGTTTAGTATTAGCCTTTACTGTATTCACAATAGAGCTCCTCTAAACGTTTTACTTCTTTATGTATATCATAACCATTACGACTAATAATATCATTTACACCTATACGTGAAATAAAATTATTAGATTTTTGATAAATTTGTTCTGTTTCATTTATCCATAGATTTATATCATTTTCTGTAATATTTAATTTTTTTGCTAATGTATTATCTACGACAGCTTCATCTGGTATAAAATTACTCATCAAAATTGGTAGCTTTTCAGCTTGAGCCTCAATTGCCACTAATCCTAAACCTTCATACCAAGAAGGAAAGTAAAATATATCAAATAAACTATATAATTTATGTACATCCTTCCGTAAACCTAAATAAGTCACTCTTGTGGATAAACCTAAATTCTCAATTTTTTGTAAGATATGTTCTCTCAATGGCCCATCACCAACTAGAACAAGATGTGCTGAGGGAATTTTATGAACTATATTATTAAATATTTGTATCAAATATTCATGATTTTTTTGATACATAAATCTACCTATATGTCCAATAATAAACTTATTCTCTAACCCTAATTCTTCACGAAGCTTATTTCGATAATTCTCATTAAATTGAAATTTTTCGACTTCAATTGCATTTTTAATAATTTCTACATTTTTATCACTTCCAAATAACCAACAAGCTGCAATTTTACTACAAGCAAATTGACGATTAGCTACAAATGTCGAAAATGGACGTAATACTAATTTCATAAGATTTCGCTTTATTTCACTTTTAACAGTAGTACTATGCCCATGTAAAATACGAACCTTAGCACCTGCTAGCCATGAAGGTAATAGTGAAAATATACCAAGGGTTGTCATATGGCAATGAACGATATTATATTTATTCTCTCTTACTATATTATAGATACTATACATAAAGCCAAAAATATTTTTATAATAGGCTGGAATCTTATAAACTCTACCACCCATCTTTTCAACAATATCTGTAATATCTACTTTATCATTGTCGTGAACAACAAAGTCAAATTGTACCTTAGAATGATCTATATTCTTATAATAGTTCATCACAACCGTTTCTACACCACCACCAACTAAAATTCCAATGATATGTAAAATACGTATAGGTTTACTCTCCATATTAATTCCTCTTTCTAAATAGAAAAAATAATCATACAAAATAATTAGTCAATATAATTATTTCTTAATTCTACCTAAAACACTGTCAATACCTTTCACAATAGATTCTATCCAACTCATCTCCATTTCCTTATGCGTCTTGTAGGGCCAGTACCAACTGTTATACATCAATTGAGATAAAATTATCCCACCAAGTAACCCCAAAATACCAAGATCAAAAAGTTCCATAAATGCAAGAGATATCACAAGACCTATTGCAGAAGATAGAATGAAGCTTTTTACATAGATAATACGATTAGTACAAGAGAAATAAGATGTATAACAGTTCCGATAGTAAATAACAAATTGCATAATACTTGCACCCCAAAGAACTGTATCAGAAATAACAAAATTAGGCTTAATCATATTTAACAATGGTAGCCCAACAAGCCATAAACCAAATATACCAACCCAGTAAATCACAATAAATAATGTCACCGAAAAAGAAAATAATTCTCTTAAACGAGGCTGATCCTTAGTGATATATGCATTTTGAAAGGCCGGTTGATATGTATTATATAGTGTACTAGCAACAACAGCTACTGCAGTAGTCAGTTGAATAGCAATGGAATACATACCAGTTTGTGCCAAACTTAAATAAAATGATGAAATAATAATAGTTGCTTGAGTTAATATATAATTAGATATAGATACAATCCCATCTCGCCACGCATTATACCAAATAGTTCGGAATATATCTGCTGTAGATGTAGTAACAAGATTTGTAGCAAATCTCAATTTCTCACCAATATGCTCATATTTATAAAAATATCTATGCCCAAAGAGCTTAAATCCAAGACCATATATAAGGTAGCCTATACTCGCCCCAATAATACCAAATCCCAATAAAAGTAAAATAATCGTAAATACCATTTGCAATAAACGAGCATAAACAATACTTTTATTAGCCAATGTAATAGCACCTACACCTCGAAGAAATGAGATATAGTAGCTGTAATAAAGATTTAAAAAAATTCCAAACCCATACGCTGCCCATGCGATATAGGCTTCCCAGCGAGAACTAGGACTAACTAAGCTACCTATATAATACATTCCTAAAGTGTACATTAAGACTAAAGCACTACCACCTAAGATAGCATAAATCGATTGACAAGCTTTAAGGACAGCTTTTAATAAGGAAAAGTTAACTTCTTTTGATTCAGAAAAAGCAACATGCTTTGCTTTAAGTTCTTGAGCACCACTCCAACAATACGTTATATTACGAGCAAAGGTAATGGAAAAACCAAAATCAAATAGTAAAGCAATAGATCCTATACTAATAAATACATACCATAGTCCCACCATATCAGGTGTAAAGAAATAGATATAAAGTGGCAATAGTAAGAGATTTACTGCCATCGTGAGAGCCATACTTCCATAAGACCATAAAACATCTCTTTTTTTGATGGAAATATTCATAATCTACCTCTTTGGTTACTTTATCTTTACTCGATAACCTACGTAAATAAATAGACCTATTAAACCAATAATAACAAATTGATAAAATGCTAATAATGCACGGATACGATCATCATAGCCCGCCCATACAAGTGATACTAGTTCAGTAAGAAAAATAGCTGTCCAAACATGAGTCCAAATATCGCCATTAGAGCGACGTTGTAAGTATTCATAGGCTAATGAAAATAATGCAGTCACTATAATACTCATAATAATAACACCCAAAATACCGAAATCTTCATACCAACGCCCAAATAAAGATAATGTATTGCCAAATTTATCAAATTCATGATAAGCCATTCGTGCTGATTCTGGTAACAAGCCAAAATTAATCAATTTATCATATACATCTGCAAAACTAGATTGTCCGAAATAAGTAGTGCGTGCTGGCTCCCATATATGAATATTCAACGCATAAATACCACCGGCTAATAATTCAGTAACCCGTTGCAATGTTACATTATTACCATCATGGCGACCTACTAATATACCATAAAGAATATATAAAAATGGGCTAATTATAGTAATAGGAATGAGTTTAAATAAAAATCTTTTAACTTGATCAAAATATTGCTCTTTAACTAGGAGAAATAAATACGTCAAAATCATGAAGATAAATATTTCGATAGCTGGTTGGCGTGCACCCATAGCAATAGAACTACCAATACAGAAAAAAATAACTATTGTAAGAAGACCCGTTCCTTTAAAAATAGGCTTATTTAAAATAACGCCATTATATATAGCTACATAAGCCGACACATATGTTATGGCCCATGCAATCTTATAAAATTGAGAGTTAATAAATATAAATCGTGTATCATTAGGATGTAATTGAGGATATAAAATAATATCTCTATATTGAGTCATACGACTAACATCACTATCACCAGTCGTATTAATGAATACACAGAATAAAGAAAATAAAATCAGAACCACCCGTAAAACGGGTGGTTTGCTCACGGGCTATAAGCCCGTAGT
>OBYP01000196.1_pt1 | contig 71197 bp, 79 predicted proteins | sample 1501461 | NCBI WGS metagenome assembly OBYP01 (sample SAMEA2580201, study PRJEB22360) | human gut metagenome | biome: human gut; feature: human-associated habitat; material: faeces | place: Denmark | collected 2008/2010 | reverse complement strand
TTTTTCTAATTGCTGATTTATTTTTATATTTTATTTCCTTTATTCATATGTTATACTAATCCCAGAAAAGGAGCATTCAGAAAATGAAAAAGAACAAGTTAACAAAAAAACAATTAGAAACTATGAAAATCTTCTGGTCAGCCGACAAACCACTGGCAGTATCTGAAATTGTACAAATTCATCCATCTCTCAATATCAATACCGTTCGCGTTACTACAAGTTTTCTTAGAAAAAACGGATATATTAAAGAAGCGGATGTGATTATGGTCGGAAAATCATTGGCTCGCACCTACTCTCCAATAATTTCAGAGGATGAATATGTTGCCGAAAATTTTTCAAATATACATCAGAAATTATTTTCCAAAGCTATCTTCTCTAACTTTGTAGAACAAGAAAAAAATCAAAAAGTCCTTGAAGAATTACAAGCTATTTTAGAAAAACGCCAACAAGAATTACAGGAGGAATCCTCCCATGATTAGTCCGACTTACGGATCTGTATTTTCCTGTCTGATCATAGGAAGCATACTAATGTTTTATTTATATTTACAGTCCAAAGATAAAAATTTTATTTTTCGATACGGTTGTAATATTGTTATTATTAGTATTCTTGCAGTAATTTTTCGCATGTTTTTATTGGGAAGTTTTACCTTTACACATAGCATTTACATAAAAAAATTTGAAGTTCCTTTATTTGACTTTTTAAGAACTGAAATATTCCACAATATACAACTGCTGAATATTCTTTTATGTGTATCTCTGATCGGAACTACATTTCGTCTTTCTGTCTTAATATATCATCAGTATCGTTTTTATCAAATGATACGAATATATTCCCCTATGAAAGACACAAAAGAAACCGCATCCTCGATACTCTGAAAAAAGAAAACAATATAAAAGGAAAAATTTCTATTATCCGGACATCTTTTATCTCCAGTCCATGCATCACAGGACTGTTTCATCCGGTTATTTTGCTGCCCCAAAAAAGATTTTCTGCTGACGAAATGACTTATATTCTAAGACATGAGTTGCAGCATTATCAGCATCATGATTTGTGGATTTACTTACTTTGTGAACTCATGGTTTGTATTTATTGGTGGAATCCCTTCTGTTATCTTTTAAGAAAACATTTAAAAAATACTTTAGAATTTGTAAATGATATCGCAATTACTAAGACATTATCTCCATCTGAACAAATAGCATATTTAACATGTATTTTAAAAGCAGCTGATTCCTCTGACATACAATCATTTTATCCATCTACCTTATGCTGCTTAGAAAGTAACCATGCTATTTTAAAACAGAGATTTCAGTTTGTTTTAGATCATCCTCAACATTTCAAAAAATCGTTTTTGGGAATTTTCAATATTATTATAATTGTCAGCCTGATTTTTATATCTATTTTCTACGTTTTTGAACCTGATTTTCCGGTTCCCAAAGAAATTGAAGAAACCACAATGGGCTTGGAACCTGACCAAACATTTTTTGTAAAAGGAAAGAATACTTATATTGTCTACTATAAGGGCATACGATGCGGTACCGTGGATACACTTCGCTCTTTTCCAGATTATAAAGTTTATGCAACACTAAAGGAGGCCAAACAGCATGAAACCCTCTATCCGTAAAATCCTAAGATATATCTTACAAGCTTCAGTTATTGTAAGAAAAACAGCTCCCTTTAGGACTAATAAACTTGTCCTAAAGGGAGATGTTTCTTTCTAAATGTATCATTTCAATTTTATCTTTTTCTTATTTCCCGAATTACAGAAATTAAAGAAATTGTAAAAAAGATGATCCATCCCAAGATGCGCATTATAATTCCAGGAATTGTTCCTACCTCCGATTTCTTTATTAAATACATCAATTTCTTTACATCATCCTTTTTCCGTCAACTTGTATTTATTATAGTTTTCTTTTAAATTTACGTCAATATTTTTTTATTACATTCATAGAAATTTAACACCATTACAAAATAAAAAAGCCATCAATTACAGATGGCTTTTCTATCTTATTTTTCTTCTATTTCGTATACAAACCGTACAACAGTGGAAAGCGGAGGATCTTCCAGTACGTCAATAGAACTTGGATACGGAGGATTTTCCGGCACTTCGATGATCTTATAAGAACGAACCTCGATGAATACCTTATTTCCTTCGATTTTCCGTATTCCTGCAATATATTCCATATAATCCCCTGCAAAGCATGGTGCATACAGACGAACCTTTTCTACTTCCACGCAGCGTCCTGTATTTTCAAATGCTTTTGCCATCATACGTTTTGCTGCATCTTCCATCAGCGTAATACTTCTGGCGCCATTGACAACGCCTCCGCCGTAAAATACATCCCGATCTGACATTCGATAGCGATAGGTAATCGTATCTTTTGGTTTCCCTTCTGCCGGGAAATCATCCAGATGACGCCAGGGCTCTCTCACCGCCCCGTCCGGCTGTTCCCCTCTTTGCAGATGTTTCTTCACAACCAGACGTACATTTCCTTCTGTACATAGCAGGGGTTCATCAAACCATACCATATCTCCCGGTCTGCAATTTTCTTTTCCTGCACGCTGTGCCGGTGTCGCAAGCTTAAACACTTCGATTCTGCAGTCTCTGGATGTATTTCCGATATGGGTTAATGTGGCCTTGTATTCCATCATGTCTCCGATGTAAACATCGTGATGTACCTTCACATCTTCATATCCAAGACAGAGAGATTCATCTCCGTCTACCAAAATCATTTCTTCTGTTTCTACATCTCCGATAAAGTCAAATTGACGTCCAACCGGAACAATTCCATCAGGATCATTGGCATCAGCAGTCGTCATATTATAACTTAAATAAGATACTTTCCTCATGTTTTCCTCCTTTAAAACAGCGTTTTATAATACCCCTTCTTCTTTTAATGTTTCCTCTTCCTCTTTTGTGATTCCGAAAATCTCACAATTATGTTGTCCAAGAAGCGGTGAAGGCGTCTCAACACTTCCCGGCGTTTCGGAAAGTTTTGCGACACATCCCTGAAAATACAGATCTCCGGCTGTCGGATGCTCACAATGTACCATCATATCTCTTGCCTGAGTATGTGGATGTTCAATGGCTTCCTTCACATTTAGTACCGGCCCGCATGGAATTCCCGCCTCATCCATAATTTCTTCAATGTCTTTTTTTGTATATTGGATGCACCAACTACGAATCAACTGCTGAAGTTCTGGCAGATAGTTTTTGCATCGTAAGTCATTGGTTTCATATCTTGAATCTTCCAATAACTCTTCATGTCCGATCGTATGACAAAATGTATGAAAAAGCTTATCATTTCCTACCCCAAGGGCAACAAATCCATCCTTGCATGGGAAAATATCAAACGGAGCAATGGATGGGTCTACATTTCCATTTCTCTGTGAGATTTCACCTCCCATTGTATAATTTACAAGGGCATTCTCCAAAAGACTGAAAATGGTATCAAACATCGATACGTCAACCTGCTGCCCTTCCCCTGTTTTTTCTCTGTGATAAAGAGCCGCCAGCACTCCCACAGTTAAATAAATTCCTGATACATGGTCTGCCACAGATGGGCCTACTTTTACCGGATCTGTGTCCTTAAATCCTGTCAGATTCACCATCCCGCCCATTGCCTGAGCCACGACATCATAGCAGGCTCTGTGCGTCAAAGGTCCATACTGTCCAAACCCGGAACATGACGCATAAATAATGGCTGGATTGATTTCCTTTATCGTATCATAATCAATTCCCAGTTTTTTCGTCACTCCGCCCCGATAATTTTCTACCAAAATATCCGCATCTTTCACCAGATCATAAAACATCTGCTTTCCTTTTTCTGATTTCAAATTCAGGGTTGCGCCTTTTTTATTCCGATTCACATAACAATAGAAACCACTTTCGCCGCTCTCTTCATCAATCGGTCCCCATGTCCGGCACTGATCCCCATGAAGTGGCTCTATTTTTAAAACATCCGCACCAAAATCCGCCAGCATCATAGTACAAAAAGGACCGCTTAGCGCAGAGGTAAGATCTACCACCTTTAAACCTTCCAACGCTTTTTTCATTGTTCTACCTCCATTTTTATTATCGGAACATGCTTCCGCTAATTACCAGTTTCTGAATCTCATTGGTTCCCTCATAGATCTGGGTAATTTTGGCATCTCTCATCATACGTTCTACATGATACTCTTTCATATATCCGTTACCGCCGAGCATCTGTACTGCTTCCTCTGAAACATGCATTGCGGCATCGGTACATACCATCTTTGCTTTTGCCGCAGAAATTCCGTAATTTCTTCCCTCCTGTTTATCGACAGCTGCTTTATAAAGCATATACTGTGCCTGTTCGATTTCTGTTTCAAGTTCTACCATTTTAAACGCCAGATACTGATTCCTGTAAAGAGGTTTTCCGAACTGTTCCCTCTCCTTTAAATAATTCAGTGCAATCTCGAAAGCTCCCTTGGCAATTCCAAGTCCCTGTGCCGCAACTCCGATACGTCCTCCATCCAGGTCTTTCATGGCAACCGCAAATCCTTTTCCCTCTGCTCCGATCAAATTCTCTTTCGGGACACGCACATTTTCAAAAATAATTTCAGATACCTGCGCAGAACGAATTCCACATTTATTCTCTATCTTTCCAATGGATACTCCATCCCATTCCCTCTCGACAATAAATGCCGACAATCCTTTGGTTTTCAATTCCGGCTCTGTCAGCGCCACTACAAGATAATAATCCGCCAGCGGCCCGTTGGTAATAAAGCATTTTAAGCCATTTAAAATGTATTCTTTTCCGTTCCAGATTGCTGTGGTACGGCACCCGGCTGCATCAGATCCGGCTTCCGGCTCTGTCAGACAAAATGACCCCATCTTCTTTCCTGATAAAATATCAGGCAGATACTTTTTCTTCTGTTCTTCACTGGCTGAATTAATTAATCCACCGGAAAACAGCGAAGTACATACTGAATAAGCGATTCCCATAGAAGCATTCACCTTTGAGATTTCTTCCAGTGCCAGTACATAAGAAAGATAATCCCCTCCCTGTCCTCCATATTCCGGTGAAAACGGCAGACCAATCAGTCCCATCTCTCCCATCTGTTTATATGCTTCCTCCGGAAATCTTCCGGCTTCATCATCTTCCAGTACGGTTGCTTTTAATACATTTTGGGCAAACTCTCTTACAGACTGCTGAATTGCCAGCTGCTGTGGTGTTAATTCAAAATTCATAGATTCCATCCTTTCTGAATTCGTTGATCCTGTTCCCTATACCTGTACTATAGGGCATCCTTTCGCTGAAGAGTCAAGATGGAATCCCCCTCTTTTATATGATTTAGCACACAAAAAAAGACCAACTCTCCACTTAGGGGATAGTTGGTCTTCCATACTTATTGTCTGTATTTTGATGTAACTTTCAGTCTTGCCATGGCACGGGATAATGCTGCCTGTGTATGGTAGTACTGCATACGGCTCTGTTTTTGCTTCAATCGCTCTTCCGCCCTGGCTTTAGCCTCTCTGGCACGGATAATATCGATATCTTCCGGTCTTTCCACTGTGTCTACTACGATAATCACGAAATCTCTGGTGATATCCGCAAAACCTTCTCCCACAACAGCAACTCGCCACTCTCCATTTACTTTAAACTTAAGTTCTCCTGAAACAACAGCAGTTACAGTATCCTCATGGTTTACAAGAACTCCATAGAGTCCGTCTACTGCCGGGAAAATGACATGTTCACAGGCTCCGCTGTAAAATTTCTTGTCACTGGCAATTATTTCAAAATAAAAGGTTTCTGCCATTTACATCACCTCTTTTGCTTTTTCCTTTACATCCTCGATTGTTCCGGCCATCAGGAATGCAGATTCCGGATATTCATCCATCTCTCCGTCAAGAATCGCGCGAAAACCTTTGATCGTCTCTGCGATCGGAACATATACACCCTGAATTCCTGTAAAGTTTTCTGCCACGGAGAATGGCTGAGATAAGAATTTTTGAATCTTTCTTGCACGAAATACTGTAATCTTATCTTCTTCATCCAGTTCTTCCATTCCGAGGATCGCAATGATATCCTGCAATTCTTTGTATCTCTGCAGTGCCTCCTCGACACGTCTTGCAACCTCATAGTGTTCTTCTCCGACAATATCCGGCTCCAGAATACGGGAGCTTGATTCCAGCGGATCAACTGCCGGATAAATTCCCTGTTCAGAGATTGCTCTGGATAATACGGTTGTTGCATCCAGATGGGCAAAGGTTGTTGCCGGCGCAGGGTCCGTAAGGTCATCGGCAGGCACATAAACTGCCTGAACAGATGTGATAGATCCATCTTTGGTTGATGTAATACGTTCCTGCAAAGCGCCTACTTCATTGGCAAGTGTCGGCTGATAACCTACCGCAGACGGCATACGCCCAAGAAGTGCGGATACTTCGGAGCCTGCCTGTACGTAACGGAAAATATTATCGATAAACAGCAGCACATTTTGTTTTTCCTTGTCACGGAAATATTCTGCCATCGTAAGTCCTGTCTGTGCCACTCTCATACGAGATCCAGGCGGCTCATTCATCTGTCCGAAGACAAGCGCGGTATTCTTAATAACCCCGGACTCTGTCATCTCACCCCAGAGGTCATTTCCCTCTCTGGAACGCTCTCCGACTCCGGTAAAGATAGAATATCCGCCATGTTCTGTTGCAACGTTGTGAATTAACTCCTGAATCAACACGGTCTTTCCGACTCCGGCACCACCAAACAGACCAATCTTACCACCCTTTGCATACGGCGCCAGAAGGTCAATGACTTTAATTCCTGTTTCCAGCATTTCTACTACCGGACTCTGATCTTCAAATTTCGGCGGTTCCCGGTGAATTGCCCACTTCTCTTCTGCATCTACAGGTTCCCCATTGTCAATGGCTTCTCCAAGAACATTAAACATTCTTCCAAGGGTCTTCTTTCCAACCGGAACCTTGATTGGGCCACCGGTCGCAGTCACTTCCATGCCTTTGTGAAGACCTTCACTGGCAGCCAGCAAAATACAGCGTACTGTACGGTTTCCCATATGCTGTGCTACCTCCATAACAACTTCTTTTCCTTTATTAACAACGGTTAATGCATCCTGAATCAAAGGGAGCTGTTCGGTTTCAAATTCTACGTCAATAACCGGACCCAGAATCTGTACAATCTTTCCTTTTTCCATGTTTATTCCCTTCCTCCACTGTTATTTCTTCTTTAATGATTTCGCTCCGGCGCACACTTCTGTAATCTCCTGTGTAATGGCAGCCTGACGCGCCCTGTTATATAAAAGCCCAAGAGAGCGGATCATATCCTTTGCACTCTTGCTTGCTCCTTCCATCGCCATCATTCTGGCATTTAATTCGCTTGAAAAAGACTCTACCATTGCGCCATAGATCAGTCCTTTGACATAATTTGGTGCCAGACGTTCCATAACAGCACCGACAGAAGGCTGAAATTCCGTCATCCGACCGCCCTTTTTCTTCCCGATGATCTCATAATCATCAGGATCCAGCGGAAGCACCCGGACTTTCCTTGGTTCAGAGGCCACGGATGAGATCATTTTTGTATAAATTACATAGACTTCATCCAATTCCTCTTTTAAAAATTCCTCAATCAGTTTTTCGGCAATTCTTCTGGCACGGTATATGGTCGGGTCCTGCGTGGTGTAAAAGAAATCCGGGTCCATCTGTGCCGCATTCCGTTTGCCGAAATAATTTCTTCCCATATAGCCGATGATAAACAGTTTGGCGTTGTCTTCATCCTTAATTTTTTCTTCTGCCATCTTGATTATGTTATGATTGTACGCTCCTGCAAGTCCGCGGTCTGCCGTCATAATCAGGTAACCTTTTCTTTTCTTTTTCTTATTCTCCCGATGGTCTATAAAACGATTTTTAAAATTCGGAGAATGGGCAAGAATGTCCAAGAGGGTTGCCTGAATCATCTCAAAATAAGGAGTCGTGGCATCTAACTGTTTTCTGGCTTTTTTTAATCTGGATGAAGAGATCAGATACATTGCATTCGTAATTTTCATTGTATCTTCAATACTGTTCATCCTTGTCTTAATTTCTCTAATATTTGCCATAAAGCATCACCTACTTCATATAGGCTCTCACTGCCTCTTCCAGTTGGGCAGCAATCTCATCCGTCAATACCTTCTCCTCGTCAATCTTACGGACCGTTTCCGGATATTTCTGTTCAAAGAATGCTGTCATCTCTTCTGTCTCTGCCTTTAACTCTTTCAGTGGGAGTTCATTTAACATCTTATGAGATGCCGCAAATAAGAGCAGAATCTGTTTATGAAGCGGCATCGGATGATACAACGGCTGTTTCAGAAGTTCAATCAAATGAGCTCCGTGATTTAATGCTGATTTGGTTCCCTCATCAAGGTCAGAACTAAACTGTGTAAACACTTCCAGTTCTCGATACTGCGCCAGATCAATTCTAAGATTTCCGGCTACTTTCTTCATAATCTTTGTCTGGGCTGCTCCCCCTACACGGGATACAGAAAGTCCTACATTGACTGCCGGACGCACACCTGCGAAAAACAGTTCACTCTCTAAGAAGATCTGTCCGTCAGTAATGGAAATTACATTGGTCGGTATGTACGCAGCTACGTCTCCTGCCTGAGTCTCGATAATCGGCAGTGCTGTAATGGAACCTCCGCCGTGAGCGTCATCCAAACGACAAGAACGCTCTAACAATCTGGAATGAAGGTAGAATACATCTCCCGGATAAGCTTCACGTCCCGGCGGTCTCTCCAAAAGCAATGAAATTGCGCGGTATGCAACGGCATGTTTGGATAAATCATCGTATACAATCAGGACATCTTTTCCCTGATACATAAAATGCTCCGCAATGGCAGTTCCCGCATATGGTGCAATATACTGCAAGGAAGCCAGATCACTGGCAGACGCGGAAACTACGATAGAATAATCCATCGCCCCGTTTTTCTTAAGGGTTGTGACGATCTGTGATACGGTAGATGCCTTCTGTCCGATGGCTACATAAATACAGATTACGTCCTGTCCCTTCTGATTTAAGATGGTATCCACTGCTATAGAGGTTTTTCCTGTCTGACGGTCACCGATAATTAACTCACGCTGTCCTCTTCCAATCGGAAACATAGAGTCAATCGCCAAAATTCCTGTCTGAAGGGGCTGATCTACAGATTTCCGGTCAATCACACCGGCAGCTTCATGTTCAATCGGTCTGCGCTCATCCGCCTGAATCTCTCCCTTACCGTCAATCGGCTCTCCGATCGCATTGACAACTCGCCCAATCATGGCATTTCCAACCGGAATATCTGCCTGTACTCCGGTTCTTGCCACTTTGGAACCTTCCATCAATCCGTGATCGGAACCAAGCAAAACGCATCCGATACAATTTCTCTCTACATTTAATACAAGACCTCGGACTCCTGTCTCAAAAACAACCAGCTCACCGTACATTGCCTGATCCATTCCGTAGACCGTAGCAATTCCGTCTGCAATCTGAATAATTCTTCCTTCTTCTTTTACTTCAACCTTTTGATCATAATTTTCAATCTGATCTTTTAACACAGAAACAACAGTTTCCGGATTGATACTACTCACCTGATCCTCACCTCCATGTAAGACTCTGCTGCAATTTCGTCATTTTACCTTTCAGGCTGTTATCAAACACATAGTCTCCGACTTTTAATACAAAGCCCCCGACCAGAGATGAATCCCGGGTCATTTTAAGCTCTACCTGTTCTGCCTGATATTTTTTTATAAGATACTGTTTGATTCGATGAAGCTGTTCTTTTTTCGGCTCTGTTACATAGAAAAATTCTGCCTTTAATGTCTGACTGCTTTGACGCTTTAACTGCCGATAAAATTCAAATGCTTCCGGCAGGCAATTCACATCTCCATTTTCACATGCAATTTTCAGGAAATTCTTTAGTTCCGGATCAAATAAACGATCAATTACGGCTGCTTTTTCAGCTTTGGTAATTACCGGACTTGTAAGAACCGTCTCAACTTCCGGATTCCCTGCCATCAGAGATTCCGCATTCTGAATACTTTCTTCCTTCATATGTAAATCAAACAGCACCTGACCATATGTCATGGAAATTGTTTTCATATCTTAGACACCTGCCTCTTTCAGGAAATCATCCAACAGCTTTTCATTGCCTGCATTGTCCGTTTCTTTTTCCACAACCTTAGATGCTGCCATAAGAGCAATCCCCGCAATCTCTGCCTGAAGTCCTGCCAGAGCCTGTGTCTTTTCAACTTCAATGTCTTTCTGGGCATTCTCTTTCATCAGCATGACATCCTCGTTTGCCTTATCCATTTTTGCCTGATACTCGGTTTTGGCTCTCGCTCTCGCATCAGAGATGATCTGCGCAGCTTCGTCCCTTGCCTGTGCCAGAGATTCCTTATATTCTTCTTTGATCCCTTCGGCTTCCGTCCTGGCGGCGGCTGCATCATTTAAATCCTGTGCAATCATATCCTTACGCTTTTGCATAATCTCCTGAACCGGTCCAAACAGGAACTTTCGAAGAAGTAAATAAAATACGACAATGTTGACAATCGGCCAGATAATGCCCCAATCTAATTTTAGAAACATATCTTCTGCCTCCTTAATTATTTCAGTACAATTAACAGAATCGCAATAACCAGTCCATAGATCGCTGTTGCCTCGGCAAGAGCGCATCCAAGAAGTAATGTTTTATTGATTTCTCCTGCTTCTTCCGGCTGTCTTGCAATCGCTCCAAGTGCTCCGTTTGTTGCAACTCCGATACCAATACCTGCTCCAATTCCTGTTAATACTGCAATTCCTGCTCCAATCGCTGCTAATCCCATAATTCTAATCTCCTTTACTTTTACTCAATTGATTCACTGATAAACAGTGAGGTTAATAAAACAAAAATATATGCCTGCAATAGTCCATCAAAAAAATCGAAATAACAGCTAAACGGCAACGGCACAATCGCCGGCGCTGCATAAGTAATCAGTTCCATAAGAACAAATCCACCCAGAATGTTTCCGAAAAGACGCATACAAAGTGACAGCGGTCTTGTAAATAATTCCAATACCTTAATCGGAACCATCATCGGCATTGGCTCAACATAACTGTGCATATACCCTTTCAGCCCCTTCTCACGGAAGCCGGAGTACACAATCAGAAAAATACTGATCAATGCAAGTCCTGCTGTGACATTCAGATCCTTTGTAGGCGGTGCTGCCCTGAAAAATCCTGAAATATTGGAGCATGCCAGATAAATCAGAACCGTCCCCAGAAAAGGAATATATCGCTTTCCCTTTTCCCCTACCAGATCTCCGATGAAATTGTAAATAAATCCTACAATCGCTTCCACATAAATCTGTGATCCTTCCGGTACAACTTTCAGGTTCCTCACAAATATGATGGACAGGACTACAACGATCGCCATAATCCCCCATGTCGTTACCGAAGACTGTGGAACAGGAATTCCATCACCCACCGGAATGACAAAACTGGTCTTTAGCGAAAGCTCCTCCATCAAATAATCTGCCAATGAACCCATTCTCTCACCTTCTTTTCTTTGAATTTGTATGCCGTATCTGTTGAAAAATAGAGCGGCAAAGCAAAAGAGCGTTTACTTATCATCGTAAACACCCTTGTTTGTCGTTATTTTATGCCTCTTATTTTGTTTTGTCAATTCTTTTCCCCGTTAAGATTCCGTTTGTTTTTTTGTATAGTTTGCATAATTTGTTTTGTGCAAAGTGCCAGATCACCGCAAGTTTCCAATGGTAATTGCCATTACCAAAAATAACAGCAGGCAAAAGATCTTACTGATTTTTTACCTGCTGTTAACGGTCTTCTTTTATCTGCCTTATAATGATTAATCTTCAATCATATTGATGCGGCGAATATGTCTCTCATTATTGGAGAATCTCGTTTCAAGAAATGTATCTACAATATCCAACGCTAATCCTTCTCCTACGACTCTGGCACCCATTGCCAAAATATTTGCATTGTTATGTTCTCTGGTTGCTCTCGCACTAAAGGTGTCACTGCAGAGCGCCGCGCGAATTCCCGGAATCTTATTGGCTGTAATGGAAATTCCGATTCCTGTTCCACAGATTAAAATTCCCTGTTTCACTTCATCGCTTTTCACTGCATTTGCCACTGCCTTTGCATAAACCGGATAATCACAGGATTCTTCAGAAAAGCAGCCGTAATCCTTTACTGCATATCCTTTTTCCTCCAGATGTTTTATCACTGCCTGCTTTAATGCATATCCACCGTGATCGCTTCCAATACCTATCATTTCATTTCCTCCTAATCTTTCTTCCCATATTTTTTTAACTAAACGGGCAATCTGTAAAAAGCACCGTTCGTAGTCATCATCCTCCATGCCATAGGGATCAATAACTGCTCCTTCTACCCTGGCATATTCATTCATGGTAGCAACTTCTTTGTAGCCATGATACTCCTCAAGAATCTTTTCCTTTTGCTCTTCTGTCATGGTCAGAATCAAGTCACTTTGTTCTACTTCTTCCTGCAAGAGCTGAGAAGATTGAAAGTCCAAAATCTCAATCCCTCTTTTCTTGACCATGTCTGCTGCTTTTGCGTGAACAGGTTCCGGAAATAATACTACCAGTCCTCTCGAGATCACTTCCACATCCCATTGGTGTGCATCTTGCAGATATTGCCGCAAAATTGACTCCGCAAGAAAACTACGACAAGTATTATTCGTACTTACTATGATAATTTTTTTCAAAATATTCTCCTTTTCAGACCCGAAGGATCTCATGTCCTGCTGCTTTCACTAATCGGTTCATTACCGCTTCTCCAAGCGGCTCTCCTTCAAACCCCTCCGAATAGATCACATCTACATCCTTATGGTCAAATCCTCTGAGAACATCATATAAATGTGCAGTTACTGTCTCAAGACTCTGTCTTCTCCCAACAGAAACAACCTCATCTGCCTGATATTGTTCTTTTGTCTCTTCTGTTGCAAGAACCCCTACTTTTTTCCCCAACTGCTGCTGCTGACAGACCAATTCATTAATTTTAGCTGTCACCAGTTTCAAATCATTACCTAAAACAAGAATCATTCTGGCTTTGGGCGCATAATGTTTATATTTCATTCCAGGCGCCCTCGGAATCCCCTGATCACTGTCTTTTAATGATGTATTCATAAACACAGGGCTTCCTAAAAAAGCCTCCATCTCTTCTCTGGTAATTCTGCCCGGCCGTAAAATAACCGGAACCTCCTCCGTGAAATCAATAATTGTTGATTCGACTCCGACGGTCACAGCACCGCCATCAAGAATCATCGGTATCTTCCCGTTCAAATCTTCCATAACGTGTTCCGCCTTTGTAGGACTCGGACGTCCGGAAGTATTAGCACTCGGTGCAGCGACAGGCACACCTGCTCTTTGAATTAACTGCAATGCAATTTTGTGATCCGGCATACGAATTGCCACTGTGTTAAGACCACCGGTTACACACTCCGGAACATGATCTGCTTTTGGAAGTATCACAGTCATCGGTCCCGGCCAAAAGTGTTCCATTGCTCTTCTTGCATTTTCCGGAATCTCACAGACCAGTTTCTCTGCCATTGAAAGATCACAGACGTGAAGTATCAATGGGTTATCTGACGGCCGTCCTTTTGCCTCATATATTTTACGGACAGCCTCCGAACACAATCCGCTTCCGCCAAGACCATACACAGTCTCTGTAGGAAATGCCACAACTTCACCTTTCTGAATCAACTCTGCTGCCTCATCCATTTCCTTCAAAGAATCTTCGATTTTACTTATTTTTACCAGCTTCGTTCTCATATTTTCTCCTAATCATACGTTTTCAGTATATCATTAAACATATAAAAAAGAAAGTGCGTATTATAGAATGTAGCAGAGCATCATATACTATTACAAAGCCGGAAGGAATTCTTATATTCAATGAAAAATCAAAAAATCATGTTTTTCTGGGGCTGCCTGATCATTATGGTTCTCCTTTCTGTCTCTTCTATTACATTCCCGATTTTTGTAAGCCAGACCGTTAAAAATCAAAATATAATTTATATTGATCCCGGTCATGGAGGTTCTGATCCCGGAAAGGTTGGTTCGGGAAATGTACTGGAAAAAGATATCAATCTGTCTCTCTCACTAAAATTAAAAAAAATTCTGGAAAAGAAAAAATTCAAAGTATATCTCACTCGAGATGGGGATTATAATCTTGCGACCTCCACTTCCAATCAGAAGATATCGGATTTAAAAAATCGAAAACAGCAGATCTTTGATAAGGAACCTGCCGCCGTCATTAGTATTCATCAAAACAGTTATCCAAGCGGAGAGGTGCATGGCGCCCAGGTCTTTTATTATCAGGGTTCCCAGAAAGGAAAACTCCTTGCCGATTCCATCCAATCTGCTCTGATCAAAGGTCTGGACCCTGAAAACCATCGGCAATCAAAATCCAATGCCGATTATTATCTGCTTCGGGATAATCCCTATCCGACAGTAATTGTCGAATGTGGCTTTTTATCCAATCCCCAGGAGCTTGAAGCTCTCCAGAAGGACTCCTACCAGCAAAAGGCTGCAAACTGCATCTATGAGGGTCTTCGAAATTATCTGTCTTCCAAAGACTCGGCCCCGGCAGATGATTAAGCAGACTTCTAACAAAGTTTGACTTATCACTATTATAAAAAGCCGGGAAAATCAATTCCCGGCTCCAGAACTCTTTGCAGTTATTCTCTGATTCTTTGATAATTTATGGCGCAGATTTCTCCTTCCTGATTCTGAATGAACTCTTTCATGTAGGAATCATCTTCATTGAGTACGAGAGTTACATGTTGAAGATTATCATTACCTACCGTAATGCCATCTACATGGATCGCCAATCCCTGTGATAAATAATAAGATAATTCTTCATGATTCGTCATACATACCTCCAATCTAGGCGTTAGTTTCTTCCTTACATAATTCGGATTCGTCGTGGTATATAAATTCCTTTCTATTCCAAAATGTAAGATTTGTCGCGACATATTCTAATTATATCTATATTTGGAAATTATTTCAATATTTATTTGGAGAATTTTGTAAATTATTAAGAAATGCTTTACACTAGGCAAAAGTAATACTATAATAACATCAAAGCAAGGAGTGATGATTATGAAAATTGAACGTATCAGTGATAATCAAATCCGATGTACTTTAAATAAAGAAGATCTTGCAGGAAAAGAAACACTTCTGAATGAGTTAGCCTTTGGATCTGACAAGGCAAAAGGATTGTTCCGGGAGCTTATGAAAAAGGCTTCTGCCGAATTAGGTTTTGAGACCAATGATATCCCTCTGATGGTAGAGGCAATTCCGGTATCCAAAGACTGTCTGATTCTGGTGATTACCAGAGTTGATGATCCAGAAGATTTCCATGAACATTATAAAAAACTGGCAAAGAATATACCAACCGAACATCTCTCTTTTTCCGGAGATCACGATCTGCCGGAATTAGCAGATCTCTTCGGTGATCTCAGTAAATCAGGGAATCCGGAGATGGAAAAACATATGAAACATGCCCTGGCAGACACTTCCGTTGGAATTTACTGCTTTGGCTCGTTGGAAGACGTTGCAGATGCCGCAAAGCTATTGAAAGATTACACGGTTCAGAGCACTTTATACAAAGACACCGAGAACCGCTGCTACTATCTTTCCCTGACATCACTGGATGAATCCCCGGATTCGGATATGATGGACGATATCCATCGTATTCTCTCTGAATATTGCAAACGTCTGCCGAATACTTACGCAACGAAAGCTTTATTTAATGAACATCTAAAGACAATTATCCAAAAACAAGCAATCGAGGAAATGGCTGAATATTAAATCACCGGAAGTGTCCGAAGGCACATTCCGGAATTACAGGCGGTTGCCAAGGTCCCGGGCAGGTCCGGACTTTGGCTCACCGCCATCACAAAAAGAAAACTATAGTCCCCAGGAGATTTCCAAATCAGAATTCTTGGACTATAGTTTTTACTTTTTATGTGATTTTATTTCTTTGCTGCATCTTTATTAGAGTAAATAGCTTTACATATTGAGATTTCTTTATGATAAATTTTATCAAATAACTCTTTCAAATGCTCTAAATCTGCCTTATGAGTAATTAAATCTGCAACCTCCAACTGTTTTTCCGCAATCTGATCTACTGTATATTTCCATTCATTCAGCGGAAGTTCATTGTAAAAGTTATTCCATACTCCTATCAGATTCAATTCTTTTCTCAGAATACTGCTATGATTATTTAACTCAATGGTCGTATCTCTATGAGGATTTCCAAGCATCACGATCGTTCCAAATGTTCTGCAGCATTCGATTGCCTGGTTGATTCCTGCTCCCGTTCCTGTTCCTTCAATGACAACATCCGCCATTTTACCATCGGTCAGATCATAAATATATTTCACGCAGTCCTGTGTCATGGAATTCAGAACTTCAAATCCTCGTTCCCGAGCAAATTTCACCTTTGGGTCTGCAATATCTACTAAAATCGGCTTTGCCCCAAATTTCTGACACCATCTTGCCATTAAGATTCCAATCGGTCCCGCGCCTAAAATAACTACCACATCTCCTCCATGAATCTGACCTTTACGAATCGCATGGAGCGCAACCGTTGCAGGTTCTGTCAGCGCCAGGTCCTCGATCTCGATCTCCTGTTGATCCGGCATTACCAAATGCCATTTTGACGGCAAAAGACAATATTGCGCAAAACCTCCATCATTTCTGGATCCTAAATATCCATAATTGCTGCATTGCGCGTATTGTCCGATTTTACAGCTTGGACATTCTCCACATGGGATTACCGGATAAACAGCCGTTTTTTTTCCAATGAGTTCCTGATCCTTTTCATTTCCTACTTCTACAATTGTCCCACAATATTCATGCCCCAAGGTAACAGGGTAAACCTTTGTTCCTAATTCATATACTCGTGGAATGTCAGAACCACAAATACCACAGGCATCGACCCTAATCAAAATCTCATCTTCTTTTGGTACCGGCTTCTCTACTTCTTCCAGTATAAACTCATTTACAGCATGTAAACGCATTGCCTTCATTTTTTACATCCCCCTATAACACCGTTGCCACGTCAATTGCTTTGTCCTGTGGAATTACCTGTATTTTGACTGTAATTCCCTTTTCTATAAACTCCCCAAGTGCGTCCCGCTCCGCAGAGTCTGCTGCAATGTTCTTATACAGTGTTTTTCTTTCTCCGGAAATTCCCATTCCGCCGATATTCACTTCATCCAATGCAACTCCGCTATTTACCAATGCCTGATATGTCAGCGGCGTTTTGGCCAACATAATCGAAGGAACCTTTAAGCCCTCTTTTAAAATCTGCGCCGCATCTTTCACAGAAAAAACCTTTACCTTTACCCCGGACGGCGCTGCCATCGTCAAGACCTGGATCATAAACGTATCTTTTGCAACCTTATCATCCACAATCATAATTTCTTTTGCCGGTAACAATTTCATCCAGGCCGTCATAACCTGACCATGAATGAGACGGTCATCCACTCTTGCCAGTAATAAATTCTCCATAAAATATACCTCTTTTCTATTACAATTCTGGTTTTATTAGAATTTTATTAAAATATTCAGTCTTATTTTTCATGATTTTCACAGCATCCAATGTTTGCTCCAACGACAAACGGTGGGTGATTAAGGGCTCTGTTTTTATCATTCCCCGACTCAGCGCCTCAAGACTTTGATTCCATGCATGATGTGGAAAATCAGTAAATTCAAAACTCCAGCTTCCTTTGATCGTCAGTTGACCTCGTAAGATCTTCTCAAAAATATCAGGTCGGATTTCCAACGATTTTATCGGTCTTCCTACGAGCCCCATTCTTCCGCCGGTTCTCAACATACAAATTGCCTGTTCGAAAGCGGCAGAAGATCCTGATGCCTCAAAAGCTGCATCCACTTCTAATTCTTCTATCTTTGTATCATTTTTAGTGCAAATTGCATCTTTCAAACCGATTTCTCTGGCGAGCTGTACCTTTTTCTCATCAATATCCATTGCAAATACATGTGCCGCCCCAAAAGCCTTTGCCCATTGTGCAATAAACATCCCAATGGCGCCCAGACCAAAGACAGCCACGTTGTCTCCATAACGGATGTCTGTGTTTTTCACCACATGTAAAGCTACACTCATCGGCTCTAAAAACGCAGCTGCGTCATCATCAACATTGTCGGGAATTACCACTAAGTTGTCTGCCGGAACTTTTACATATTCCGCAAATCCTCCGTCACTTCTGGACCCTAAAAAATCATAATGTTCACATTGTGCATATTGTCCCACTTGACATAATTTGCACGTTTTGCAGGGAATTAACGGAATGACTGCCACCCTTTTCCCAAGAAGACTTTCTGACAGATTCGTACCTGTCTCAACCACAACCCCACCAAATTCATGTCCCGGAATCGTGGGAAAATGATACGTTCCTGTTTCTAAAATTCTTGGTACATCGGAGCCACATACGCCGCAGGCTTTTACTTTTACAAGTACATCGTTTTCTCCCGGTGTTGGAATTTTTACGTTTTCAACCGTCAGTTCTCCCGGATTATGCAGTACCGCTGCTCTCATAACACCTTCCATTTTTTTCTCCTATTCTAAATTAGCATGTTTTCTCCATAAAGATTGAAGATCTTTCATATCTCTCTGATTCATAATCATCAATGACATGGCATCTTCCAGTAAGAGCAGACTTTGTTCAAACAAACTGCTCATAATCTGGCAGGATTCAATCTCATCTTCTCTCTGAAGCTTTGTTCCGCAAGGAATTCTTACAAAAATATCTTCGTACTCTGCCATAGAGCTTTCCTCATTTGACCCAATATGTGCAATCGTTGCACCGAATCCTTTTGCTTTTTTCATGATCTCCAACGGAAAAATACTTTCTCCGGAGCCGGAGCCTGCGATCAGCAAATCATTTTCTGTAATCGCAGGTTCATCTACAGCTCCTACATAGGTGGCATGAATCCCAATATGATTTAAACGCTTCACAAATGCCTGCAGCATCATAAGAACCCGTCCGACCCCTACGACAAAAACTCGCTCTGCATGGCATATTGCATCTACCAGCTGCTGTACCTGTTCATCCGCCACAGCGCCCAGACTTTGATCCAGTTCATCCAAAATTATTTCTTTATAACTTTGATAACGCATCTGATCATCCCTCCATTGCACTATTATAATGATCCCGCATTTTTTCACATGCTTTCTTTAAATCCGGATCCAGACCAAATAAACCTGAACTTCCAAGAATATAGATATCCGCTCCGGCATCTGCCAAGATTTTAAATGTCTCTTTCTTACAGGAACCATCAATCTGTATCTTATAATGATACCCCTTCTCTTCCCGGAGTCGTTTTGCTTCCTCAATTTTCTGAATCATTTCTTCAATAAACGGCTGTCCCGCAAATCCCACATCAACCGTCATAATGGTTAATAAATCAATTCGATTTAAATAATATTTTATTTCATCCAACGATGTGGCCGGATTTAATACAACTCCACATTTACATCCCAGATCCTCAATCTGATTGTACAGGCGAAATGCCTGTCCATTGATTGTTTCCGCATGTAATGAAATCGTGTCAGCTCCTGCCTTTGCTACATTTTCAATCCAATCCTCCGGATTGGTTGTCATCAAATGGACATCCATTGGAATTTTTGATACCTTATGAAATGCCTTTACCAGATCCGGTGACAGGGTAATATTTTTGCAATAGTGTCCATCCATGATATCCACATGCAGCATATCGACGTTATGATTTAAAATCTTAAGTTGATCTTCAACATGAAGAAAGTCCATACACATTAAAGATACTGAAAATTCTCTTTCCATTCTTTTTCCTTCCTTATCTTTTTAAGGTTGTAATTCCGTCATGGGCAGATTTTTCTGCAATTTCCATCATTTGTTCTAAGGTAGTTTCTTCCTCTCTTTGTAAAACAACAGAAATTAACGTCGCCATATTCATTCCGGTTACAATCCCCACAGGATAATCTTTACTAAGAGCTCCGATGGTATTAAACGGTGTCCCACCTAATAAATCCACTAATACCAGAACCCCCATCCCTGTATCCAGCCTCTCCAGACTTTCCTTTAATTGATTTTGAAAAGTTTGCGGACTTTGACCCGGTTTCAGCGAAACAGTTTCTAACTGTTCCGCCTTACCGGCCACCATGGATACACTGTCTACAATTCCGTCACAAAGTGTTCCGTGACTAATCACTGCTACTCCAATCATCTTGATTCCTCCAAATAATTATGATGCCACTGCCAGAGCTCCGATTAAGGAAGTAATCACGCCAACAACAAATATAATTACAATAATATGCGTTGCTTTCACTTTCTTATTTAATAACTTCCAGACTAATAACGTTGCCACTAACGGAAGCATTCCAGGAAGTAAGGAATTTAAAATATTTTGCAGATTAATTGCAACTTCTCCCACTTTAAATGCAATTGGAGTCTTAATGTTTACACGTGTTGCAGCCATATTTCCAACAACCATTAAACCGACAATACTAAACGCCTCTGTAATCTTGTTTAATGTTCCTGCACTCAGTATTTTTACAATGGCATTTTTTCCTTGCTTATATCCCATCATATACATTGCGTATCCCATTCCAAGCATTAATACTTTATACGCAACCTCAAATAAAATCGGACCTGCAATATTTCCTGCCAACGCCAGACTACAAGCTATACCGGCTAAGATCGGATAGAAAATTCCCTGAGAAACCGTATCTCCAATTCCTGCCATCGGACCCATAAGTCCGGTTCTTACTGCATTGATATCTTCTGCATCAATATCTGCTCCATTTGCACATTCTTCCTCCATGGAAGCCGCAACTCCATGAATCACAGTTCCGATCCATGATGGTTCCGTATTGAAAAATACCATATACTTCTTTAAAGCTTTTGCCTGTTCCTCTTTTGTATCGTACAATTTTCTGACAATCGGAATCATTGCATTTGTTGTTCCCAATGCCTGAAGACGTTCATAGTTATAACAGGTTTCACTGGAATACCCCAATAAAAAGTGCTTCACTAATTCTTTTTTCGTCAGTTGCCTTTCGCCTCTTGGTTTTTCCGCCTGAACATCTTCTGCAACAATTTCTTCTGCCTCCTGTGAATCCTCTTTTGCATTTGTATAGATATACATTAAGATTGCTATCAAGGCTGAGAACACTGTAATTGCCATCGTATCAATTTTTGCATAAATTGTTAAAAAGTATCCGATAAAGAAAAATGCCATAATTTTCTTTTTCCCCAGGAAGCTTAACAACATTGCAATTCCCAGTGCAGGCATTAAAGCACCAACAACATTTAATGCGTCAATCATCGGCTGCGGAATCGCTTCCAGCGCCTTTGTTGCAAAATCTCCTCCGAAATAAACTAATACAAATGCCGGAATACCGTAAAGTACGGCAGAGGTAAGACCGGATGGTACATAGTTCATAAGACGAACTCCTCTGATATTTCCTTCTTCCAGATATTTATCCGCCTTATGTACCCAAAAACTATTGATGGTCATATAAGCCTGATTGATTAAAATTCCCAACAGACTAAATGGAACGGCGAATGTTGGCGCAAGATTCGGGGATGCTCCGGAAATAATGGTTAATGCTGTACCAAAGATTCCCGCTACCATCAGATTTCCCGGCATGGTTCCGCCTGCAGTAATCCATCCAAGATACGTCAGCTGAATATAGGCTGCCGCCTGCATTCCTGTGATTGGTTCTCCCATAACAACTGCTACCAGAAAGCCGGACCAGATTGGGTATAACCAGGTTCGGGTAATTGCATGACTAAACCACCATTGGCTGCCAATTGCGATCAGTGCTACTAAAATTGCTGAAATTAACATATAATTCCTCCTTTTCGTTTCAACATTTTTAAGTTACTTCCATTGTAATCAATCGAATTTTCAGCTGCCATACCAGTTATTTTCCATATATGTGGCAAATATTCAGATCAACAATTTTTATATTTTATGGGATATTATAAAAGAAGATTTCATCTTATTTACAGGAGGTTTTTACTATGAAAGCAGTTGTTTATTTCGGAAACCATCAAGTCGATGTCACAGATTTTCCAGAGCCGCCATTGGAAGAGCATAGTGTTAAAATCCGCGTGAAATATTGTGGTATTTGCGGAACTGATTTGCACAAATATGAAGGAAACGGAGGCTCTCGCCCTGTAATCCCACCAGTTGTACTTGGACATGAAATTTCCGGAATTGTTGAAGAGGTTGGAAAGAAGGTAACGAAATTTCAAAGAGGGGACCGTGTAACTGCCGATCCGAATTGGTATTGTAAACGCTGCGATTTTTGTCAAAAAGGGACCCCAAATCTATGCAGTCACAGTCAGGGAGTCGTGAAAGGATTTGCTGAATTTATTTGCCCTCCTGAAGAAAATGTATACTCTATTCCAGATACATTATCATTAAGAGATGCTGCTCTTTCAGAACCTGTTTCCTGCTGTCTTCATGGGCTTGATTTGCTGGATGCACATATCGGAGAAACTGCAGCAGTCATCGGTCTTGGCTCCATCGGAAGTATCATGACCGTCTTGCTTTCCAGACTTACATCTTCTAAAGTCCTTGTTTTTGACTCTGATCCTTCCAAAGAAGCTTTGGCCAGACAATTGGGCGCCGATTCCTTCATCCCTGTACTGCCAAATTTAAGCACTCAATCTCTCCCTCACATTGACAGGGTCATCGAATGTGTTGGTCTTGAAAGTTCCGCCGAAATGGCATTTCATATTGCCGGAAAAGGCGCCACGATTGTACTGTTCGGCGTTGGTGCAAAAAACAGTTATGCTAAATTGCCTTTATACCAGACTTTTCAAAAAGAACTTACCATTAAAGCATCCTATCTTAACTTCGGAACCATGCAGCGCGCCATTGCCCTTCTGGATTCCGGTCTACTTCCTGCTGATCTTTTGATTGGCGCCGAGCTTCCTCTGTCCCAGATACCTGAAGAGTTGGCATCTCGAAAAAACTTGAAAAAAGGAAAAGTGATTGCACGTTTATAAATCATATCAGAACATGAAAGGAGGATGCTGCAGTGCAACATCCTCCTTTCCTCCTACTTTTCCTTTTCGGAGTCCGATATAATTTTGGATTCCTTTAAAACTTCATCTGTATCAAAGTCATACCATCGATCATTCTTCTCCATATCATCGACCATTTCCGGAAGCAAAATCATAATAATCACAATGCCCATTAAAATAATTAACGTTTCCACACTTCCCAGCCGATTTAACCAATCTCCAATTAATCCCGCGATAAGTCCCATATCCGGTTCAGAAAATGTCACAGAATAGTCTGAAAAATCCCCTAAATAATTTAAAAAAATAACAGGAAGAAAAGACATCAAAATCCCATTGGAAAAGCTCCCCAAAACCGCTCCTCTTCTTCCTCCTGTTGAATTTCCATACACTGCTGCCGTAGCTCCGCAAAAGAAATGCGGAATCACTCCCGGAATAATTACCGGCAAATCACATGCCAGCATAATGCCCATGGACAATACGCCTGCCATAAAGGAAGTAATGAAGCCCAAAATCAGAGCATTGGGAGCATAGGTAAACAAAATCGGACAATCCACAGCTGCCTTGGCATTGGGAATCCAGTTGTCTGCGATTCCTTTCACTGCCGGTACGATTTCATTGATAAACCAGCGAATTCCGGTGATCACCACAGTAAACCCTACGGTAAATGTCAATGCTTCCATACCGGCAAACACAAGGAAATGTTTTCCCGCCGACAAATTTTGTTCTATATAATTTTTCCCGCAAACTATGGCTACTAAAACATAGATCAAAAGCATTGTAATAAATACTGTAATGGACGAATCACGCAAAAAGCTCAATTTTTTGGAAATTGTCATCTCTTCCGTAGATTTTGAATTTCCTCCATATATTTTCCCCAACCATGCAGCGATCAAATATGTTAAGCTTCCAAAATGACCAATGGCAATGGAATCATTTTTGCAGATTTTTCTTGTATACGGCTGCAATACTGCCGGCGAAAGTACCATAGAAATTCCCAGCGTTAAAGACCCTATGACTAAAAAAACTCCATCGGAAACTTTTGCCCCTTTTAACACTACCGTGATCAGGGCTGCCATATATAAAATTTCCTGACCCGTAACAAAAACATAGCGAAATTTTGTAATTCTTGCCAGTATTAGATTCACAAACGTCCCTATAAACATAATAATCGCGATCTGCATTCCGTATTGATCAATGGCAATCCCTGTCACTCCCTCTACACTTAAAATTGTCCCGGATACATGAAACCCGTATTGAAACATTTTCCCAAATCCATCCACACAATCTGCAATAATATTTCCGCCTATGCTGATAATCATAAACCCGATCATAGACTTTACAGTTCCTTTGATTATGCTGTCAAAATCCTTTTTTTGGAGAAGCAGTCCTGCAAAAACAATCATTCCGACAATCACCGCCGGTTCCAGCATGAAATCCTTTAGCATCTTTAACATATTATCACCACCGCACACTTTCCGTATCTTATATGTGATTTATAAGCTCCTCAACCAGCTTTTCCTCCAGTTCTTTCAAATCAATAAGTGAATCTAAAATCACAAGGTTTTTTACTGGCGGGATACTGTCCTTCAAATCTTTTGGAATCACAAAGTAGTCCGCATCCATTTCATTCATCTCATAAACTGCGCAGTGACATGTTTCAAATTCATCCTCCCATCCAAGCTTAAATAATATCTCTTGAATGTTCATCTCCACTAAAAAGCTGGATCCCAAACCAGTACTACATACTGTCATAATCTTTTTCTTCATTTTCTAACTCCATTATTTTTATAATGTCTTTCCCACTTTTTGCCATATGTATTTTCCATAAAATATCATTCCGCGAACATACTGCTGCAATTTTTTTCATCAATCCAAAATGATCATTTTTATTTCTTGCAGCCAATGTAAAAAAAAGATTTACCTTATTTCCCTTAAAATCTACCGAATTATTTAATTTTAAAATGCATAGCCCGGTTTCCAACACCCCATCTTCTGTCCTTGCATGAGGCATACAGACTCCTTCCCCAAGATAAAAATACCCTCCATAAACCTTAATATTATTCAAAATCGCCTGATAGTAACGTTCTGTGACAATTTTTTGCTTTAATAATACTTTACAGGTTGTACGAATTGCCTCTTCATAATTTGGAACCGTATCTAATATAACAACATAAATCGATTCGCTATTTCCGATTTTCATTTAATGTGATCTCCATAAAATCTTTATATGAATTTACATTTTTCATTTTTTCAATGTTATCTCCACTTGTTAAGATCCGAACCAAATTCACTAAATTTTCGCTTTCTGCCGTATTTCCCAAAACAATAATAATCTTTACATCAACTTTGGATTTGCTGCCAAATTCAATTATATTACTTAACTTTAAAAAACTAATACAATCTTTTCTGACCAGCTCTCTTTTTCCATGAACAAATGCTATTTCCGGTACAAACACCATATAGTTCCCCATTGTATAAACTGTCTGAATCATATCGTCCACATATTCTTCTTTTATAAACCCCGCTTCCACCAGCGGTTTTGCCGCAGCTGCTATTGCCTCCTCCCAATTTTCTATTTCTAAATTAAATTGACAAAATTTCTCATCCAACAATCGACACATGTCCGTAATCATCGGCTGCTGAATCTGAGCTGCTAAATATTCATTCTTTTTGTTATAAATTGATACAGAAATAATTTTTTTCATTCGTTCAATATCCGAAGCCCTTAACAGCGGGTTTACCAAAATCACCCTGCAGCCTTCGACTTCGATGGGTACGGTACTGATGACAAGATCTACCTGACTTTCCAGATTGCCTTTGATAATGTCATTGGCTCTGTAAATTCTTTCAATTTGCATACTCGGAAATGCTTCATTAATTTTTTGCCTCAAAAGCACCGATGTTGCTGTCCCTCCATTGCAGACCAGTGCCGCCTTCGGAAATAGGTTTCGTCCGAGACTCTCTTGAAACAGTACTTCAAAATACATCGTTGTATATGCGATCTCTTCATCCGGAAATTCCACTCCTAACATCTTCTCATTCTTTTTGATAATCTTTTCTGTAATCTCATACATAAATGCATGAGAATATTGTATATCTTTCAAAAAAGGATTTTCAATTTTAATATGATTTTGTAACCGGAAGACTGCAACCTTCAAATGCAATATAATTTGGGTGATTAAATCATCCTCCGATGGAATCTCAATCTCTAAATAGTTGCAGAAATCTTTGATCAGACTTTTTGTTACTAATTTTACTCTCTGATCTTCCTTTGTCTTCCCCTGAAAATCATAGGATACAATCTTCGTGCTTTTCAATAAAATAAGAAAATAATATAAATCCCCTTCTGTCACCTTTACCTCTGTGGTTTCTTCCAGTACACTCTTTACACACAAATAGTCATTCAGCTCCAACACATTCTTTTCTTTTCCGCATTGAATATGAAATCCTTTCGCACATCTGCACAGTGAAATCATCAACATCCCTTCCAGTTCACGAAGAGAATCATCCGCAAATTTCAACTCCATTTTCTGCTCTACTTTATTTATGATTTGTTTGATTTCATTCCTGTCATACATCGAATTTCTTTCCACAAATCCTAAAATATCCACCTCATTTTCTTTTAGCATTCTGATATATATATTAAATATTGCATTGCGGATGACTTCTTCGTTCCCTTCCAGAGTCAATCCGTAGTAAGCCTGTCGAATTAAACAAACTCCATAATACTGCAAAATCTTTTCTACCTCTTTTAAATCCTGTACAATGGTATTCTTGCTTACTTCCAATTTTTCCGCCGCTACTTCTATTGTAATTTTTCCAAAGATACTTAATAAAATAATAATCATAGTTCCACGTTCTTCTTTTGAATACACCTTCAAACTATGATCTTTCATCAGTTTATCAATATTTATATTTTGATTATTTATGAGTTTGATTCCATAATGCGGTTTTCTTATAATCTCGATGGGCTGATCTTTCATAAAATACTGAATCATATCCAGATCATTGCGAATCGATCTACTACTTACCTGAAACTTTTTTGCCAATTCCTTTGTCGTCATATACTCTGTATTATCACTTAGTGTTTTTAATATTTGAATTTGTCTATTACTCAGCAAAATAAAGCTCCTTCTCCCTATCTTCCGTTACTAAATCATGTTACAGTCTAGCACATTCATTTCTCCCGTGCTATTCCAAATTTCTTCCACATATTCGGAAATATAGAAAATTTTTTTCATATTTTGATGAGTTTTGGGAACGTAAAAATGCCCTTTTTACTTATCCTCCAAGTAAAAAGGGCATTGATCATTATTTTGCCGCAGTATATATCTTCACCAGATCTTCGGCTGTTAATTTTTTAAATGCTCCCAGTGACGCAGTATCATGATTGGTCGCTTTCTCTGCCATTTCCCGAATCTGTTCGTCCGATGGCTCAACTCCCAATTCTCTCATATTTGTCGGCATATGGATCTCCCGGTAAAAATTCTCCACTGCCTCGATCCCGGCAATGGCAGTTTTGCGAACATCTCCCTGATCACTGACACCCATCACATTTTTGGCAAACTGTTCAAAGCGTTCCGGTTTTTCATCCATCACATACCTTGCCCAGCTTCCCCAAACTGCCGCTAACCCTGCTCCATGAGCCACGTCGAACATACCGCCGATTTCATGCTCAATTAAATGGGTTGCCCAGTCTCCTCCGTTGGTTCCGCATCCGGTTAATCCATTATGGGACAAAGAGCCGCACCACATAATCTCAGCTCTCGCTTCATAATTTTTCGGATCCTCGCATAAAATTTTCGCATACTTCATTACCTTCTTCATGACATCTTCCGCAATGGCATCGGTAATCTCCATGGTATCTTCCAAGACAAAATAGCGTTCCATGGTATGCATCATAATATCTGTGCAGCCGCACTGTGTCTGATAATCCGGAAGGGTGTAGGTGATCTCCGGATTCATAACAGCAAACTTACATCTCGCAAGATCTGTATCCAACGCTTTCTTATACCATCCATCTTCATTAGTGATCACGCAGGAATTACTCATTTCACTTCCTGCCGCTGCAATCGTAAGAATGGTTCCGATTGGATAACATGCTTTTGGTCTGGCTTTTCCCGTAAATAAGTCCCATACATCAACCTCCGGATTGCCAAGTCCATACCCGATTGCTTTCGCCGAGTCGATAACGCTTCCTCCTCCAACGGCCAAAATAAAATCAACCTTTTCTTTTCTGCAAAGCTCGATTCCTTCATATACCTTGGAAATCCTTGGATTTGGCACAACTCCACCAAGGGTCACATACTGCACATCATAATCTTCTAAAGCATTGCACACTCTGTCTAAAAGCCCGGACTTCTTAGCACTCTGCCCTCCATAATGTACCAGCACTTTTTTACATCCTTCTTGTTTTACAAGAGCTCCCGTTTTCAACTCTGCATCTTTTCCAAATACCACCTTTGTCGGGGTAAAATACTGAAAATTTAACATGAAATAACCTCCTGTTCTAATTTTATCAAAATTCAACAGAACATAAAAGAATTCCCGGTAAAACTTCGTTTCATAACCAAACTATAAAAACTGTCTTACAGGGAATCCTTGCATCATATTTTACTGTACACTTTTCTCAAATGCCTGAATCATCAAAGATGCCACTTTGGCTCCCGGATCTTCAAGACTTCTGGAAGCCTCTCCCCTAGTTGCCGCACGTCCGTGAACAGCCAACATCGTGGTAGTTGCCTTGAATCCTTCCTCCGCAGCTTTGGCAGCCTTTGAAGCCATCTCCGCCAGAGATGCCTCCTCAGCCAGAGATGTTTTCAGACTCTCCACTGCCGGATGAATTCCGTCAAGGAATGTTTTATCTCCTACTTTTGCACCTCCGAGCTTAGCCACTCCTGCCTCATAAGATTCAAAAATCTGAACGATGTCTGCATCTTCTAACGTTTCTTTTCCTTTGAGATCTTTTCCGGCCTGTTTTAAACCGGTTGCCATCAAGGATCCCATGGTAGAAGGAACTTTATTTGCCATTGCCTTACCTGCTGCAAATAATAATTTTCCTGCATCTGTAATGGCGCCGTCAGCAACTGCGTCATACGCAGCCTTAAATCCGTCTGTCATCGTAAGTCCAAGATCTCCATCGCCCACGATTCCATCCATCTCAATCAGCTTCTCTTTATTTTCAGCCATAATGTCGCTGATTTCTTTTAATAATTTAATTAAATAAGATGTCTCCATATCGTATGCCTCCTAAACCTGCTTAAAGAACGGTGTATCAACCGGATGATCAATACATTCTTTTAATTCATCATCCAATTTCAACAGAGAAATAGAGAATCCGGCCATCTCAATGGCAGTTGCGTACTCACCTACATAATATTTGTAGACACTGATTCCTTTTTCTTCCAGAACCTGGTTAATACGACGAGTCACAATATACTGCTCATCCAGAGGAGTGGCTCCCAATCCATTGACCAGAACTGCCACTTCATCTCCCTTTTCATATGGAAGATCTGCTACAATTTTTTCTAACATTTCATCAACAATCTGATCTGCAGGTTCTAGCTTTCCACGGCGGATTCCCGGTTCTCCGTGAATTCCCATTCCGATTTCCATTTCATCGTCCACGATCTCAAAACTTGGTTTTCCAACTCTCGGAACGGTACATGGAGTCAATGCAACTCCCATTGTACGGACGTTATTGTTTGCTTTATCCGCAACACGCTTTACTTCTTCCAAAGAGAGCATTTTATCTGCCGCTGCTCCCGCACATTTGTAGACAAAGAAGATTCCTGCAACACCACGGCGGGTACTTTTCTCTCCCGGTGCAGACGGTCCGGCAGATGCCACATCATCAGCTCCAAGAACTTCCGCTGTTTCAATATCGTCTTCCATTTCAACTTCATCGGCTGCCGGACGGAATGTAAAAATATCTCCATTATAGTTTCCATAAATATAGAGAACTCCTGCACCCTGATCCGCATCTCTTGTCAGTGCAATCGCCTGATCCACACTTGGAGACTGGAATACATCTCCTACAGCACATCCATCGATCATTCCTTTTCCTACATATCCTAAAAACAGAGGAAGATGTCCTGAACCACCACCGGTTACGATACCAACTTTTCCTTCTTTTTTATGTTTTGTAACAAGCACCTGAAGGTCACCGTCCACACATGTAAGATCATCTTCATGTGCAATATAGATTCCTTCCAGCATCTCTTTGATATAATTATCCGGCTGATTGATAATCTTTTTCATAGAATATTCTCCTTTTTTAACTTCGGCTATGTATTATTTATTCGGGAATTTGATCTCTGCTGGGTATGCCCATTTCTGTAATTCTTCTGGCGGAAAGAAATATGGTTCCTCACCCTGTCCTGCGCAAAGTGCGTTGAAGTATAACTGAGCCAGTTCTTCAATGTAAGCAGCTCTTAAATATGCATCATAGATATCTCCCTGAGATATAGCAACTGCTCCGTGTCCCTGTAATAAGAATACATCAGCTTCCTGAGCTGGTTCAATAACACTGTCAGACAGATCTGTTGTTCCCGGACGTCCATAAGGAGCTACCGGAATTCTTGATTTTGTAACACCCAGATTTGCAATTTCATATACCACTGCAGGAATTGGTTTATTTAATACTGCAAAAGTAGTCGCATACATAGAATGTGTATGGCAGACAGAATTTACATCCGGTCTTGTTTTATAAATTTGAAGATGCATTAAAGATTCACTTGTCGGGCGAAGACCAGACTCGTTTTCAATTACGTTGGCATCTAGATCCAAAACAACCATATCTCTTGCTGTTAATAATTCTCTGTCTACCTGAGTCGGTGTAATCACCACATATCCTGTTTCAGGATCTCTGGCGCTTAAGTTTCCGGATAAATGTTTGCATAATCCCTCTTTTTGTGCACGTTTTGCCATAGCAACAACATCTTTTTTCAATCCTTCTAACATATTACTTCTCCTTTTCTTTTTTATGAATTAGGTCTAAAATTTCCTGCGGTTCTTTCGCCTTCTTTAACTGCAGCAAAACCTTTTTATCTTCTAAAATACCATTTAACTGTTCTAAAACCTCCAGGTGCTTTGTGGGATCCGGCGTGCCGATCATAATAATTACATCCGCCTGCATATAACCCGCCACATCCGTGCAGCCCGGCATTGTAAGAAGGGATAAGCACACCCTTTTTGCACCGTCATCCACTCCTGCATGAGCAATAATCACTCCATCTGCAATCATAATAAATGGTTTATCACTTTTAATATTGGAAATAGCTTTTTGAACATACCTTTCTGTAACATCACCACGCTGAATCAGCGGTTTTGCCACCTGATGAATTGCTTCCTCCCACGGAAGAATTTCTTTGAACACCTGAATGGTTTCCCTAACCAAAACATCTTTTAATCCGATCTGAAGCCGTGTACTGAGATCTCCCATCCGCTCCGTCTCCAATTCGGGATTTAGTGCGTTGGCAAATTCTCTCTTTAATCCCTCTTCATCCGTGATCTCCGCATATTTTCTCACAATATTCAGTAAGGTAATTACATCTAGCTTATGAGGAATGACTCCGACCAACTCTCCCATCACATTTTCCCGAAACTTCATCTTAGATGTCTCATCCAAAAAAGGCTTCACCACAAACTGTTTCTTTGTTGTCTCCAGTCTTACCATTGTAAATACAATGTCAAATTTTGTTTCATCATAGTCTGCAAAATCTCGCATTGACAGACACGTAAGGAAATCAATTTCAGGGAACAGCTCTTTTAACGTAAAATAGAGGAAATTGGAAACCGAAATTCCATTGGCACAGACAACCACCGCTCTCTTTTTTGTCTCCGAGAGTTCCAAAATTCCTTCTCTCCGAAGCCATGCTCCAAAAAGCGCCGTAATATAAACCAGTTCTTCATCCGGCATTTTAGCACCGATTAATTTCTCAAAAGGTCCTATGGACTTTCGAACCACTGCATGAAGAGCTTCATACTGCGGAAGAACCATATCGAGAATGCTCTGTTCGATATGATAATGATACTTCATTCGATAGTAAGCCGGCTTAATGTGTTGGAACAATGCCTCCAACAGCATGTCCCGCTCATTAATGGTCACACAAATCAGATTTTCAAAATTGACAATCACCGTTTCGGATGCTTTCATCAATTCTTCTTCCTGCGTGGAATCTGTGATCTGAAGCCCGTGAAAATTTGAAATCTGAATCTGTGCTGTTAAAAACAGTTTTTCTGTCTGCCAGGTAATATCGTATTCCTTCGCAAATTCCAGTATGACAGAATACTCTTTTGTACCTGCAATATGCTGAAATGTCTCCGGCAGTTCCCGGATAATTCTGCCCTTTTGTGTGCGGATAATAATCAGACATAAAATCAAAGGCAGTTCCTTTAAACGTTCATCAGTAAATCGAACCTGCAAACGTTCCTCGATCGTCATAATATGTTTTTCCATCTGTTCCATCATATCCTGACTGATTCTGCAGATATCCATAATGGTTTCTTTTCCCTTTGGTATCTTTAAGATTCCCCGGATAGATGTAATCATCATCTCACGTTTGGAGAATTCACTTCCAACAAGATGGTATCCTTCCTGACGATTATAGGATACTTCCAGATGATATTCCTCAAGCTTATGCTCAAGTTTTTTAAGATCGGTTAGAAACGTATTCTTGCTGATTTCCAATTCTGATGTGAAATGATATATGGAAAGCTCTTCCCGTATACATAAAAGCATTAAAAAGATTAAAAATCCCCGCTCTTTGTCAGCATAAATATACGTTGTTCCTCCACCGATCTCTTCCGTCTGATACTGCTCCAGCACTTCAATTGGTATTATGAATTTTCCTGTTCTAAGACGTTCGATTTTCGGCATCCCATTGCCCTGCAGATAATCATTGATTTTTTCAATGGTATAGCTTAACTGCTTTCTGGATAGCTGTAAAGACGCTTCTACTTCTTTTCCCGTTATCGCGGGATTATTCACAATTGTTTTAAGAACAGTATAACCTCTTTCATCTAAATACAATGGTGCACCTCTTTCAAAAATTCTTATATGTCAATTCCCGGTGATTTTGCCTCGTAATCCAGTAATTCTTTTAATTCTTCGTCCAGTTCCATAACTGTCAGTGCCGCTCCGTTCATATCAAGAGATGTCACATAGTCTCCTATAAAAACTTTGTAGACTTTTAGTCCCTGCTCTGTAAGATAAGCTTCGACTTCATCATACAAAACATAGAGTTCCATTAATGGAGTAGCTCCAAGCCCGGAGAGCAGTACTGCAACTTCAGCTCCGCCGGCCGGTTCCAGATCATCTACTACACTCTTCGCCATCTGGATGGCGATTTCTTTTGCCGGTTTTAATTTCTGGACATTAATTCCCGGCTCTCCATGATGCCCGATTCCAAATTCCATATCACCATCAGCAATCTGGAAATTCGGATGTCCTACTGCCGGAATCGCACAAGGCCCAAGACCTACACAAATGCTTCTTGTATGATCTACTGCCTTTTGCGCAGTTTCAATGACTTCATCCAAAGTTCCGCCAAGTGCTGCTTTCGCGCCTCCGATCTTCCACATGAAGACTCCGCCGGCAATTCCATGACGCTTTTCTTTTGTCTCCTTCGGAGAAGATGCCACGTCATCATTTGCAGTTACAAATTTTACTGTTACTCCCTGTTTCTTTGCTTTGCGGACTGCCATTTTTACATTCATATTATCTCCGGCATAGTTCCCAAATAAACAGGCAACACCTTTTCCGGAATCCGCTGCCATAAATGCATCATAGAATGCCTGAGCAGAAGGTGAAGAAAATACTTCACCTACTGCCACTGCATCCATCATATTTTTTCCGACATAGCCAAGAAACGCAGGTTCATGTCCGCTTCCTCCTCCGGTTACCAGTCCGACTTTTCCTTCTACCGGTGCACCTACATACTGGACAACACGGTCATTTGCTTCCGAACGTTTTATCAGATCTTTATGAGCTTTCACAAAGCCCTTAACCATATCTTCTACGATGTAATCCGGATCATTCACAAATCTCTGCATAATAAAACCTCATTTCTTTTAAATGTCATTGTTTATGTAAGTCACTTTATAAAAATCAATCTTAGTTGATTTCTTTTCCTTCTTTTTCTTCTCTTCCAAGATATTTGTACAGTGCAACAAAGCATACAACAAAGATTACACATAATACTAATGGCAGGAAGTTTCCATCCATGATCTTAAATACATGAGAGAATGCATAAGTCTGGATTGGTCCATCAATAGATGAGCAAGAAATTAATTCTCCGGCTTTTAAGCTAACTGCTCCTGTAGAACGTGCCAGGTCAGAAATAAACGGTGCCATTACAGTACCAACCCAAAGATAAGCCGGTGCGAATAAAGTTACCAGAATTAACATACGGATGATGTTTCCTCCTGTTACAAGGAATGCAGCTACTGCAATCGCATTGTTGATAATACCTGCAAACGGAAGAATTTCATTTCCTGGTAAGAACATTGAGAAAATTAATGTTACAGGGATTGCCCAGAATACTGCCAGCCAGATCTCGTTTGCTCCACCCATGAACGGCCAGTCAAGACCTACAACTAAAGTTCTGTCATTAAATTTCTTGTTCATAAATGCACTGATCGCAGAAGAAATTGGCTCTAATGCCATCATAAAGTATTTAGAAATTACAGGGAACAGCGTTAAGGATGCTGATGCCTGAATACCTAATGTTAATGTTTTTGCTACATCGTATCTTGCCAAAGCACCAAAGATAACACCAAGAATAAATCCTAATACGTGAGACTCTGCGAAGATACCAATTTTGTCTTTTAATGCTGCTGCATCAAAACGTTTGTTTAATGCCGGAATTTTCTTTAATACACAGTCAATTGGGAACATGAAGATACTTGTGAATCCCATCTTATGAGTACATGTTACTCCTGGAATTCCAGACAGTTTTTCAATACGATACTGATACATATCTGCCATCTTTAACTCGAAAATAATCTGAATTCCTGCCATTACAAATGCGATTGCAATAGATGCTGCTGTTCCGAAATATGGTTTACATACGGCTGCTACGGCAACACCTGTAAAGATTTTACCCCAAACATTCCATAAGTCAGCATTGAATGTTTTGGTCTTATTAATAATCAACATTACAATATTGATACCAATCATCAGTGGGAACATCAAGAATGCGTATGGCCAGGACCATGCAATTGCAGATAACGTTGTCCATCCACCATCTACGATTGGAAGGTTAATTCCTGTACTCTTTAACATAGCTTCAGCAGCAGGTCCAATTGCTCCTGACATGAAGCTGATCAGCATAGACATACCGGTGAAGGCTACACCTAAAGTGATACCTGCAGAAATGGCATCTTTCAATTTCATTCCTACGATTAATCCGGCAATAATAATGATAATAGGTACGAAAATGGCTGCACCCAAGCCCAAAATCCAATTAATTACATCTCCTAAAACACTCATATAATTCTCCTTTTCTCTCTCCTAAAAAATTAGTTTTAACTTAATTTCTATGCGTTGACAGCATCAACTAATTTTTTAAATTCTGCATCCTGTCCTACACCTGTTAAAAATGCAATACCGTTGATTACAGGGATCGGATACTCTTTGTCAACTTTTGTGATTGCGATGTAAGCAACACTTCCGGCAATATAGCGGTCTACAGATTTAATATCCACTGCAAGAACTTCTGCAGGAACATTATTTTCTTTTAAAAGACGGTTTACCTTGCTTGCTACTGTCTGTGATGTTGCTACTCCACTTCCACATGCTACGACGATCTGCTTCATTTTGAAAACCTTCCTTTCTTTGTAAAAAACTTTAAATTACTTAAATTTTAAAGACCTTCCATGGAAAGCACTGCCTCCATGTACTCATCTTCTGTTTTTGCATTTACCAGCTTATCCATGATCTCCGGTTTCTGGAAGTTTGTTACCAGAACCTGAAGCAGTTCCACGTGTTCATTAGAACCGCTCTCATCTCCGTGCCCTCCAAGGAATCCAAGCATAAAAATAAATTTTACGTCATGTTCCACATCATTGTTTGCCATCTCACACCATTTGATCGGATTTTTCAATCTGGTGCAGGCAATAAACGGTTTGATGATGTGTTCAGGATCCGCATGAGGAATTGCAACCGGATATGGTTCTACCGGAAGCGCTGTCGGGAAATTTGCTTCTCTTGTCTTAATTGCTTCTGCAAAAGATTCCCGTGCGTATCCAAGTTCGATAAGCTTTGCTGTCATCTTGTCAAAAAATTCTGTCTGGTCTGCCACTTCCCAGTCTAATTGGATCAGCTCTCTGTAAATTGTGTCGCGATTTGCCACTTCTTACCACTCTCCTTTTCTATAATTCAGGATCAGCCACAGCCTTTGCTGTTTTTTCGTTCCTGTTGATACTCTTATTATATTTGAGTACTTTTTCTCATACAATCCAAATTGGGTGCAAAAAATGCGTCATATATTGCTCATTCCTGTGATGATCATTCGCTTTGCGCAACGTTGTGCAAATATAAATTTTTTATAAACAATTAATAAAAACCGCATAAAAACGCGGTTTTTTGACTATATTGCATGTTTGTTTTTATATTATTGTATATATTTTTTTGTTGATTTGCTCTTGCGCAATTACAAAAAATATCCCCGCAGAAAATTGTCCGTTTTATCGGAATCTAAAATTCTACGAGGATATTCTTACCTTTATCAGATGAGCCTCTGCATAGAGCAGCAGCCCATTTTCATTATGCTATTCTGACTTATGCTTCTTTCGCATCTGCATATTCATTTAATTTTCCAAGCAGTTCAGAAAGTTCCATTCCATGAACAAATGCTGCCTGCTCCAGTGTCTCTCCCTGAGAAGACGGGCATCCGACACATCCCATTCCTGATGCCATAAGAATTGCTGCATAATTTGAATCAAGCGCAATTAAATCTCCAATGATCATATCTTTTGAAATTTTAGCCATTTCTTCATTTCCTCCATAAATCTTTATTCTCCACAGAAGTCTGAAAAACTTCTGCAGGCTGTGAAATTCAACATTCATAGTATAATACATTATTGTTAAAAATACAACAAAATTACTTGATATTCCGCTATAAGTATATTAAAATAGAGTTGGTCAAGCGATTCTTCGCTTTTCTAATGATTATACTATTTATATAAGGAGGATATAACTATGGCATATGTAATTTCAGACGCTTGTATCTCTTGTGGTGCTTGCGAAGGAACTTGCCCAGCAGGAGCTATCAGCGAAGGAGACGGACAGTACGTAATCGATGCAGATACATGCATGGATTGTGGTGCTTGTGCAGATGGATGCCCAGCAGGAGCTATCAGCCAGGAATAATTTCCACAGTACGTATATTGTTCAAAAGGTATCGTAAAATCATCAGATTTGATGATTGAGCGATACCTTTTCTCTTTTTTGTACTTGTGCAGGATGACTTATTTTTGTCTTTTTTCATCCATAAATTCTTTTAATTCTTTCTGGGTAGGAAGAGACGGCATCGCCCCCACTCTGGTAATCGTAAGGGCAGCAGCGTGGTTTGCAATGGACAGTGCCTTGCCCTGCCCGTCCCCCAGACAGATTCTGGTACAGAATGTTCCCACAAAAGAATCTCCGGCTGCCATGGGATCGACAACCTCTTCGATCTCCACTGCTTTTTTGTAATAAAAACGTTCCGGTGTATTCAAAATAGCTCCGGATTCTCCCAGAGTCACCAACACATTCGGAACTCCGCCTCCCCGGATAACCGCAGATACCACCCTTGCCTCCTCTAAATTAAATCTTCCATGATCTCGATGAACCTTCACTCCGGTCATCGCCTTCGCATCATACTCATTCAAAACCACATATGTCAGATGACGGATAAATTCTCTCGGCAGTTGTGCAGCGGGCGATGCATTCAAAATCACCGGTATATTTTGATGATATGCATACTCTGCAATCGCCTGATTGATTTTTACCGGAATCTCATTCTGAAGAAGTACCAGATCATACTTTCCAATCTCATGCTCCAACGACGCAATATCTTCCAGAGTCATAGTCATATTGGCTCCCGGTATTACAATAGAGCGTTTCTTTGGCTTTTCTCCTGGTATCACCTGTAAAGCCACTACAGAACATCCTGTGGCAGACACATCATCATAGCAGATTCTTCCTGTCCGAATCCCTGCCTTCTTACAGAACTCTAAAAGCTCATCTCCATTGGCATCCCGCCCGACCTTGCCGACAAACGTAACATCTGCACCAAGTCTTGCCATCTGCACTGCCTGATTTGCTCCCCGGCCTCCGGGGGATTTATGAAATGAGGTTCCAAGGATCGTATTCCCCTCCTCAGGAACCTCACTAGTTACGGCAATCTGATTCATCACCAGACTTCCCACAACCAAAATTTTAGGTCTTTTTTTCATAATGAATTCCTCACTCTTTTCATTTTTTGAGTCTCTTAATTCATTATAATATTGTTCTGATACAAAAACAATCTTAACTTATCTTTCTTTTCGCTTTCTTCGAAAGAAGCCCTTTTTCTCGCGAGAGGCAGCAATTTCCTCTCTGGTTTTTTGCTGCATTCGGATCATCTCATCTAACTTCTGATAATATGTTTCCTGCTTCTCATCCCTTGTGCGAAGTTGGTAATCCATTTCTTTTGATACCTGAACTGAAATCTGACTTCCGATTTCTTTTCCCAGATAATCTTTCTGCTCCCGAATGGCCTGTCCCATAATCTTCACCATTACATTCTGAAACTGAGCCATTTTATCCGGGGCTCCCACTTGAGTTTCTCCCGGAAACGGAATAATATTTCCTGAAAGTTTCTTTTTGATCTGCTCCGTATCAATTCCATCATTCTTCATATCCCGGATTTCTTTGAACGTATGGATTTCCTGATCACCGTAACAGCGATACCCCTTCTCGTTTCGAGGGATTATAATACCAAATTCATCCTCCCAGGTTCTTAAGTTATATGTTTCCAGCCCCAACTCTCTGGCAGCTTCTGATATCATACGTCTTCTTTCTTTCATAAGTCCCTTCCTTTCTTCCTTCTCATTATAAAGGGAGTCAAGTTTCGGACACAAGAAAAACCGCCCTCTAAAAGATGACGGTTTCAGCCAAAATTCGTAGCTTTTTTTCCTCCTACGGCCATTCTTCAGATAACGGTTCCTCCGATTCTTCCATAATCTCCTGAATCCTCTTATCAAGGGTCGTATATCTTTGCTGCTCATTAATATTTTGAATCATAGAACATAAAGTTCCCCGATCCCCCACAATCGTAAGGCAATTCTTCGCCCTGGTCACACCGGTATAGAGCAGATTTCTGTGAAACAAAACTTTAGGCCCTGAAAGAAGAGGCATAACAACCGCAGGATACTCACTTCCCTGAGACTTATGAATGGTCACAGCATAGGCAAGTTCCAGTTCATCTAACATTGCGAAGCCATACTGAACCTCTCTGGCATCATCAAACAACACCGTAACCTTTTCCGTATAGTCATTAATCTCGGAAATAATACCGATATCTCCGTTAAAAACCCCGACTCCCTTGTCGACCGTAAAGCCTTTGCTGTTTCTCATTTCCCATTCCAGCTGATAGTTATTTTTAATCTGCATAACCTTATCTCCTTCCCGGAAAAGGCCAAAAGAGACTTCCTTCTCTTTCTTATCCTCTGACGGTGGATTTAAGTACTGCTGCATCACCTGATTCAACCGCTCAACCCCCAGTTCTCCCTTGCGCATAGGTGTCAGAATCTGTATATCATAAGGCTTTGCATGAACATATCCGGGAAGCTTGTCCCTCACTAAATACACCAAAACCCCCAGAATATCCTGTATGGAATTTCTCTGTAAAAAGAAAAAATCCCTGCTTTTATTGTCCAGCTCCACGACTCTTCCCTGATGAATCAGATGGGCATTTCGCACAATATGACTGCCTTCTGCCTGACGAAAAATCTGATTCAGCTCCACAACCTTAAATTCTCCGGAGGAAATCATATCTTTCAACACATTTCCCGCACCAATCGACGGAAGCTGATTGGCATCCCCTACCATAACAAGCCTCGTGCCCGGAATCAGCGCCTGAAGCAGAGAATTCATTAAATACAGATCTACCATGGACATTTCATCAATAATAAGGACGTCTGTTTCAAGGGGGTTTCCCGCATTGCGCTCAAACATCATCCCATTTTTATTCATCTCTCTGTCTGCTTCCCCATTTAACTCTAACAGCCGATGAATGGTCATCGCTTCATAGCCGGTCGCTTCTGTCATCCGTTTTGCAGCCCGTCCTGTCGGAGCTGCCAGCCGGATTTCCAATCCTTCATGCTCAAAATATTGAATCATACCATTAATGGTTGTTGTCTTTCCGGTTCCCGGACCTCCCGTTAAAACCACAATACTGTGTTCTGCAATCGCTGCAATCGCCTCTTTTTGCTTTTCAGCAAAAGAAATCTGTTCCTCCTGCTCGATTTTTCCAATGATCGTCTGAATTTCAGATATGGACACATCATAATGCAGATTTAAATCCAGAAGCATTCTGGCTGTGTTCATTTCCATATGATACTGAGCAGCACCGTAGATTCTTACTTCCTCATCTTCCTCAATGACAATCTTTTTCTCAATCATCATTTCCAGAAGATGTTCCTCTATATTCTCCTCGGATACACCGAGAATATAGGACGCATTCCGGCATAAAATATGTTTTGGCAGGAAGACATGTCCTTCATTTAACGCCTGCATCAGCGTATAAAAAATTCCCGAAATAATACGATAATCTGAATCACTTCCAATACCGACATTTTTGGCAATTTCATCGGCAATCTTAAATCCAATGCCGGCAATATCATCTGTCATTCGATAAGGATTTTCCTGAATCACCGCATACAGACGATCGCCATACTCCTTATAAATTTTTACCGCCAGATTATTGTTAATTCCATACCCGGATAAAAACATCATTGCCTGACGCATTTCCTGCTTCTCGCTGAACTCGACGGCAATCATCCTTGCCTTTTTTTCGGTAATTCCTTTGACTTCGGCGAGACGTTCCGGCTCTTCCTCGATAATTCGAAATGTATCCATCTTAAACTTTTTGGTAATACGTTTTGCAATAGCAGGCCCCACGCCCTTAATGGCTCCTGAACCCAGATACCGCTCCATACTTTCGATATCGTCCGGAGCAACAACTTCATAGGACTTCATCTGAAACTGTGGTCCGTGAACCGGATGATCTACATATTCCCCCTCCAGAGAGATGTATTCCCCTTCATTTAAAAAAGGGAAAAGACCCACAACTGTTTCTTCATCATCGTCTGCATCCAGACTTAATACTGTATATCCATTTTTCTCATTTCGAAACCGAATATGATCCACATATCCTTTTAAGTATGCCATCTGGCTCACCTCCCGCATCCTACAGGCTCGCTGTACAAACACAAATATTTTTATGAAAACACCGAAAAGGCCAGGATCAACATCCCAGCCTCTGATTTCCGAAAATTTTAATAATACAATTTATTTTTTCTTATTATCATCACCTGATAAAAATTCAATGTACTTACCTGTACCAATCGCTACTGCTGTTAAAGGATCTTCTGCAGTCATTGTATTAATGCCTGTTTTCTCTTCGATCAGCTCTTCTAAGCCCTGAATTAAAGCTCCTCCTCCGGTTAATACAATTCCTCTGTCAGAAATATCTGCTGCCAGCTCAGGTGGAGTTCTCTCCAGTACATTGTGAACTGCATCTACGATCTGATAAGCAGGTTCTCTAAGAGCTTCCTGTGTCTCCTCAGAAGTAACTGTTACTGTCTTTGGCAAACCTGTTACAAGGTTACGTCCACGTACATCCATTGTAAGATTTTCCGGACGTTTAAAGACAGTACCTACATTAATTTTAATCTCTTCTGCTGTACGTTCTCCGATCAGCAGATTATGTTTTTTACGCATAAAGCGGACGATTGCTTCATCAAAGTCATCTCCTGCCACTTTAATAGAATTGCTGACTACAACACCTCCAAGTGAGATAACAGCAATATCCGCAGTTCCTCCTCCGATATCTACAATCATATTTCCACATGGTTTGGCAATATCAATTCCCGCACCAATAGCTGCTGCTACCGGCTCTTCAATAATAGAAACTTCTCTCGCACCTGCCTGATAAGTTGCGTCTTCTACTGCCTTCTTTTCTACTTCTGTAGCTCCACTTGGAACACAGACACTGATTCTTGGTTTTCTTCCAAACAATGATTTTCCAACTGTACGGCTTATAAAATAGCTTAACATTTTTTCCGTTACAGTATAGTCTGAAATCACACCCTGACGCAGCGGACGTACGGCTACAATATTCCCAGGTGTTCGTCCAAGCATCAGACGAGCCTCTTCTCCGATTGCCTTAATTTTATTTGTATCTCGATCAAATGCCACTACAGATGGCTCTTTTAATACAACACCTTTACCTTTTACGTAAACTAAAACGCTGGCGGTTCCTAAATCAATTCCAATATCTGTTCCTGCTGCCATGGTAACAAATTCCCCTTTCGAATTCTTCTCTATATTTATTATGGTAATCTTTTATTCTTCGTATACATACTTCTCTTATTATAAACACTTCACCAGAAAATTCAATTGTTTTTTACAGATTCCGCAAAAATTCATCAAAACTTAAGATTTCTCCCATCTTCCGGATGCCCCGCATGGTAAAATTAACCCATTCGAGGATACCGGAAGCCCGATTTCATCTGAATTTACACTTCCGCCGAATTTTGCTTTGACCTGTGTTTCTAACATATAGCTTAAAACTGCCGGCTGGAGTCCCGTTGTGTAAGAATTCACAAGGAAAAACAGTGGATCGTCCGATAAAATTTTCGTGCAGAGTTCTATAAACGGATAAATCTTTTCTTCAATCTTCCAGATCTCTCCTTTCGGTCCTCTTCCATAAGACGGAGGATCCATAATAATTCCGTCATAATGATTTCCCCGGCGGATTTCACGCTCTACAAACTTCACACAATCATCTACCAGCCACCGGATCGGTTTCTCGCGGAGTCCGGAAAGCTGTGCGTTCTCTTTTGCCCAGTTTACCATTCCTTTTGAAGCATCCACATGAGTTACGGAGGCTCCTGCCGCCGCTGCCGCAAGTGTCGCTCCTCCGGTATAAGCAAACAAATTCAATACCTTCACCGGTTTCTTCGCCTTACGAATTTTATCAGAAAACCAATCCCAGTTTACTGCCTGCTCCGGGAACAGTCCTGTATGCTTAAAACTAAACGGCTGAAGATGAAATTTAAGATCCTTATACTGAATATCCCAGATCTTGGGAAGATCAAAAAATTCCCACTGTCCTCCGCCTTTAGAACTTCTATGATAGTGTCCGTTTGGTTTCTTCCATTGTCTTAACTTCTTCGGTGTATCCCATAACACCTGCGGGTCCGGCCTTACGAGGAAATAATCTCCCCATCTCTCTAATTTTTCTCCATTTGAAGTATCTAAAACTTCATAATCTTTCCATTGGTCTGCTGCCCACATATATACGATCTCTCTTTCTTCATTATTTCGATATTCACGTTCTCATTATATAATACTTTTTGTAAGTGTTTCAATTTTTTTCTTGCAAAACTTTTATTCTGCTTCTAAAATTATCACACTTCTTCCTTCCATTTCATAACAATCCTCGCCTAAAGCTTCTGATTGTGCACAGACTGCTGTGTTAATCTTAAGACTCCACTGATATCCATCCGGCAGACTCGGAACTTTAATCACATGGCTCTCCCAGTGCATATTCATACCTACATATACAATTTCATCTCTTGTATCCTCCCGGTTTCTTCCGGCAAACATAATCCCCAACACCCGGGAACCACTGCTTTCATCTGCCTGCCACGGAAGAACCCCGTGAAAACTCACCTTCGGAAAATGACACGCCGCAGGTTTTACATCACTTTTTAACACCTGATGCTCTTTTCGAAACCGTATCATCTTTCGAAAATGTTCATAAACATCGTCAAAGTCCTTCTTTCGATTCCAATTAAGCCAGGATATTTTGTTATCCTGACAATATGGATTATTATTTCCCAACTGTGTATTACAAAACTCATCTCCCGCCAAAATCATCGGAACTCCTTTACTGACAAGAAGGAGCGCTGCCGCATTTTTTACAAGCTTCTTTCGAAGACTTAAGATTTGCTCATCCTGCGTCTCTCCCTCTGTACCACAGTTCCAACTATAATTCTCATCACTTCCGTCTTGATTCCCCCAGCCGTTTTCTTCGTTATGCTTGCAATTATAGGAATACAAATCCCATAAAGTAAATCCGTCATGACATGTGATAAAATTCACAGATGCATCATATCCTCTTCCGGAAGCTCCGTAGAGATCCCTTGAACCTGCAATTCGATCCATCACAGCCGACACCATCCCGAGATCTCCTTTTAAAAATCTTCTAAGATCATCTCGATATTTTCCATTCCACTCCGACCAACGATTCCACGAAGGAAATGTGCCAACCTGATACAGACCTCCCGCATCCCACGCCTCAGCAATCAGTTTCACTTTTCCGAGTACCGGATCAAAAGCAAGTCTTTCAAGAATCGGTGGTTTCTTAAGAGGTTCGCCCTCCTCACTGCGCCCCAGAATGGAAGCAAGATCAAATCGAAATCCATCAATTCTGTATTCCACAACCCAATACCGCAGACAATCTAAGATCATATTCTGTACCACCGGATGATTACAGTTTAAGGTGTTTCCGCATCCGCTGAAATTATAGTATTTTCCTTCTGCCGTAAGCATATAGTAAACACGATTATCAAAGCCCTTAAACGATATAAACGGGCCTGCTTCATTTCCCTCGGCAGTATGATTGAACACAACATCTAAAATCACCTCTATTTTGTTGGCATGAAGCTCCCTTACAAGAGATTTTAATTCATCCCCCTCATGATTATATTCTTTCTTAGAGGCATAGCTTGTATTTGGTGCAAAAAAACTAATGGGATTATATCCCCAATAATCCAAAAGGCGTTTCCCATTGACTTCTCTGCTTCCTCTCGTTTCATCGAACTCAAATACCGGCATTAATTCCACTGCATTGATTCCCAGATCCTTTAAATACGGAATCTTTTCTCTGATTCCCTCAAAGGTACCCGGACAAGCAACATCGGAAGACTCATCCTTAGTAAATCCTCTGGTATGCAACTCATAAATGATCAAATCTTCCATAGGGATATCTTCCTGTACCTTGTCTCCCCAGTCAAAATCTTCTCCGACAACTCTTCCCCGATAGGCAAAATCGTAATCCGGATGCACACCCCACTGACTTTGTCCGGTGACAGCCCGGGCATAGGGATCCAGCAAAAAAAGATCTTTTTGAAACAGCAGCCCCTTTGACGGATCGTATGGACCGTCTATACGATAGGCATATTCAAACGCTTCAATATCCAGATCAAAAACAATCATAGAATAAACATTTCCAATCCGATAATGATCCGGAAAGGGAATCACGGCAAACGGCTCTCTCGCCTGTCTCTCAAACAAAACTAATTCGCAGGCAGTTCCCTCCTGTGTATACACAGTAAAGCTCACTCCGCCCGGAATTGCAACCGCTCCATTTTGCAGAAAAAATCCAGGACGAATCCGAAATCCATCATATTCATCAATTGGTATCAGTTGATTGTGTTCCTTTAATACACTCATATGACTCTCTCCTATAAAACATCATTTCCAAACCGTATCTTACGTATCTAAAAAGAAAGACCCCGCAAAGAGGCCTTTCTCCTTATTCCTGTATTCCAATCAAGTAATTAATAAACTGCTGTGCTGTTCTTCCGGAAATTCCCCCATGACTTAATTCCCATTTATTCGCTTCTTTACAAAGCTCTTCATCACTCATCAGAATACCTGCTTTATGTGCTAATTCTGTTACAATATGGAAGTATTCTTTCTGACTTGGTTTAGAATAATTAATAGTTACACCAAATCGGTTCACGAGCGACAATTTTTCCTCCATTGTATCAGAACGATGCATTCCATTCTGACGTTCCACATCATCTCTGTCATTCCATGTTTCTTTGATTAAATGGCGGCGGTTGGAAGTTGCATAGATTAAAATATTCTCCGGTTTCGTTTCAACACCACCTTCAATAACAGCCTTTAAAAATTTGTATTCGATTTCAAATTCTTCAAAAGACAGATCATCCATATAAATAATAAAACGATAATTCCGGTTCTTAATCTTGGCAATGACATTAGACAGATCCTTAAACTGATGCTTGTAAATCTCAATCATACGCAGTCCACGGTCGTAATATTCGTTCACAATGGCTTTGATACTGGTTGACTTTCCAGTTCCACTGTCACCGAACAACAGTACATTATTAGCCTTCTTTCCTTCCACAAAAGCCTCGGTGTTATCCACCAGTTTCTGCTTCTGGATCTCATATCCCACCAGATCGGATAAAACTACCTTATCCATGTTATTAATTGCCCTGAAACGAATGTCATTTTCTCCACATTCCTCAATACGGAATGCTTTATTAAGTCCAAACATACCGACGCCATATGCCTGATAAAAATCTGTTACCATATCGAAAAATTCGTTCTCATCCTTTGCCGTTTCCAGACGTTCACTTAAAGCCTGCACCTTCTCACTGACGTTTTTATTATACATCAGCTCCGGCTTGGTAATTGCACGGTAGTCAGAAATCCTCTGAAAACAGTCAATTCCCAACTCCTTCTCTATGCAGGTAAAATCATAGTGGAATAACTGCAAAAATGCTCTGAAGTCATTTTTAGCAAAATAATTCACACTTCCCTCACTTGCTCCGACTTTTTCACAGGTAATGCTAAAAGGATTTTCATTGGTAATCAGCAAAAAAGTCAGATAATTGTGCCAGAGATTTTTATCAAAAGCGTAGTCTGTCGCTGTCTGAAGGATTCTCTTCACCTGTTTAAACACTCTTGTTATAAGCACATCTTTTGTCTGTGTCCCCTCATCCATACACCGAAAAATATCACTTAACTGCATTAAAATGGAGTCCTGATCCATATCACCATAGATTAATAATTTTGAAACTATATCATACATCGAACGATCTATCCTTTCTCTTTTTATAGAAAGTATAGCCTTTTTTGCCCAGATTCTCAACCCTTTTTTCCATTTATAAAAGCAAGGTGTGCCGCCCCGATCAGCCCGCAATCCTCACCCAGTTTTGTCGGAACAATTTGAATGTTATCTTCTAACGCAGGATAGACTTTCTTTCTGACCCTCCTTTTTATTTCTTCAAGGAATCCTGGAATTTTTAATGCTACGCTTCCGCTGAATACAAAAAGATCCGGATCTAAAATTCCATAGAGAATTCCCACAAAGCTAGATAAATATTCAAAAGTATCTTCCATAATTTGTGCTGCCTTTTCATTTCCGCTCTGTGCCAGCGCATAGACGTCTCCGGCATGATCCACAGAAAGTCCTGCCTCTCTGGCACGCTTTGTAATCGCAGTTCCACTTGCAATGGATTCAATCGATCCTTTCTTTAATTCTCCCTGCGCCGGACCGTCCTTCCATAAAATGCAATTCGCCACTTCCTGTGCAAATCCTCTCGTTCCTCTGTAAACTTCACCGTTCATACAAAATCCTGCTCCGATTCCTGTGGAAATGGTTAAAAACTGTACCAGATGCTTTCCTTTTCCCGCTCCAACCACTGCCTCCGCCAGACATGCCAGATTTGCATCATTTTCAAGAATTACCGGAACCTTTGTCATCTCATTTAATGTTTTTGTTAAATGTAACTGATGCCATCCAGGAAGATTTGGAGGTGTAAGAACCATTCCATTCATTAAATCCAGAGGTCCCGGACAGGAAATTCCAATTCCCTCTACGGGATATTCAAATCGGTTTACGATTGTCCTGATTTTTTCCAATGTTATTTGAGGATTCTCCGGGTCTGTTCTAAACTGTTCTCTCTTTAAAATCTTATAATTTTCATCGATCAATGCCACTCTCGTGTTAGTTCCCCCTACGTCAATTCCAACTGCATATCTCATAACACATTTCTCCTTTTTATATGCAAAGAGGACAACCGAAGCTGTCCTCACTTATTTCATTTTTTATTCGTAATAGTATTTTACTTTGTCCGCAGAATCAAACAAGTTTACTTTATCTGCGATCACTGCCCGGCAAGCCTTAATTGGTTCCGGATAAATTTCAAGCGGTTCCCGGTATTCAGGGTGTGCATTTAACACTTCTCTGCATTTCTCATAAAATGCTACTTTAATGTCGCTGGAAATATTGATCTTTGAAATACCGATTTTTACTGCTTTGGCAATCTCTTCATCTTTATTGCTGGAACCTCCATGCAGCACAAGAGGAATATCTAAAGCATCTTTTAAGGTCTGCAAAATATCCAGTCGGAGTTCCGGCTTCATATCACTTGGATAAATACCATGTGCCGTTCCGATCGCTACCGCCAGTGTATCAATTCCGGTTTTTTCCACAAAATCTTTTGCCTGATCCGGGTCTGTATAAATAATTCCTGTTGTTCCACCCTCAATAGAGTTTCCTGTTGTTCCGATAGTTCCAAGTTCACTCTCTACCGATACATTGGCCAGATGTGCAACTTCACAAACTTTCTGTGTAATTGCTACATTTTCCTCATAAGGAAGTTTGGATGCATCGATCATAACAGATGTAAATCCTGCCTGAATTGCTCTTACAACAGTTTCATACTGATCACCGTGATCCAGATGGATAACTACCGGCACATCTGTCTTAGAAGCCTCATAAATCATTGCCTGAATCAGGCTATTTTCTACAAAATTGAATTCATCCGGTGACATTTCCAGAATCACAGGACTCTTCATTTCCTTCACCTGCTTCATTACCGCTTTTAATAATTGGTCACTTCCAATATTAAATGCAGGCACTGCAAATCCTTTTTCATCTGCTACTTTTAATAAATCCTTCATATTCATTAACATTGCTTTTGTCTCCTTTTTAATTATAATGATTTTCCTTCTGATTTTGATAAACGAATATATTTTTTTACAAGCTCCTGGCTATCAATTTCTGCCTGATGCATCATCACCCAGTAATTAATTTCCGGATTTTCTTTTAACTGTCTTTGAATACTTTCTACATTTGCATTCATAAAGTCACAGCCTACATTAATCTTATTAATCCCGTATTTCACACATTGCCGGATATTCTCATCTCCGGACCCGCTTCCTCCATGAAGTACCAACGGCATTTGTGTCTTTTCCTTGATTTTCTTTAATATTTCAAAATCAAACTTTGGAACATATCCATCTGGATAGTTTCCGTGGGAACTTCCAAAAGAAATTGCCAGTGCATCAATTCCGGTTTCTTTTGCAAACCGCAGTGCTTCTTCGGGATCAGTCTTCATTGCATCATCGGTATAATGTTCTCCTTCGCTGGCTCCCATACAACCGATCTCACCTTCGACACTGGCTCCAAACTGTTGTGCAAACTGTACGATTTCCTTTGTCATCTGAATATTACCTTCTAAATCATACCGGGAAGCATCCACCATCACGCTGGAATATCCATCCACCAACGCCTGCTTTAAAAGACTGATTTCTTCTCCATGATCAAAATTTAAAGCAACTTCCACACTTGCCCGCTCTGCTAGTTTCTTCACAATCGGTGCAATAAGATTACTGTCACAATGATTTACCATATGTTCCTGAACAATATTTACAATAATCGGCGCTCTCAAAGATTGTGCCGCCATAATCACTGCCCTGGCTGTCTCAATGTTAAAACAGTTGATCGCCATAACCGCATAGTTTTCTTCATTTGCCCGCCTTAACATTCCCTTCATTGATACATACATAGTAGTCTTTCCTTTCTTGTCTTATGAGATTGTAAATCCTGATAAATCCATCTCTTCTTCTTTTTCATCCTCTGCCGGCTCATCCAGAGTTGTTTTTTTCTTTTTAATCAATACAAGAAGGATTCCTGTCACAGCAGTTCCTGCCAAAAGAGCAATCAGGGCTGCCAGTGGATTTGACATTGCAGGAATGACAAAAACTCCGCCGGAAGGTACTTTACTTCCTACTCCAAGAGAAAAACTAATTGCTCCGGTAACCCCACATCCGGTTGCTGTACAGATCACTGTACGAATCAAATCATTCATAGCAATCGGGATAACACCTTCAGAAATCATGCAAAGTCCCATCGGAAATGCCACTTTAATATTTTCCACCTCTTGTGAAGAATAAATATTCTTCTTCATTACCTTTGATAATACCAGAGAAAATGTAATTCCAAGCGGCGGTACCATTGCTGCTAATACTTTAATTGCCTCAGGTTCTGTGATTCCTTCTAAGAGAAGTCCATCACAAATTAAATTCGGAACTTTACTGATTGGGCCTCCGAAATCAATGCATCCAAGTGCACCGATAATAAATCCATAAACACCCTTTGAAGACTGATCCAGTCCGGTAATAAAGTTTGTCAGCGCATTCGTTGCCCATACAATTGGTGTTCCAATAACGAAGAACATGATCAGCCCTGCAATCAGTGCAGATAAGGTAGGAACAATCATCATTGGCATTAATGCCTCTGCCCATTTCGGAACCTTTAAGTTATTTTTAATAAATAACGCAATGTAACCGACCAGATAACCACCTATCATACCACCTAAGAATCCTGCACCAAGAAAGGATGCAATCTGACCCATTAAGAAACCAGGGGCAATTCCCGGACGATCTGCAATGGAATATGAGATATACCCGGCAATAAATGATGGCAGTAAGCCCATTCCCAAAACACCCAGCGAGGTCAGCGCATTCGGAACCGTCATTTTAGACAATTCTGTAACATTTTCTCCACCCATCAGGTTACCGACAGCGATTAACAAACCGGATGCTACAACTAATGGAAGCATATAGGAAATGGCAGTTAACGCATGACGTTTTAATTCTGCTCCAATTTTTTTCATTTCTCTCTTCTCCTTTTCTTTTCTCTTCTCATTTGTTAGTTCTTTTTCAAGTCTTCTTCAATTTTAGCAATTAATTGTTTTGGTGCTTTTACACAGACATTCGTTGGAACCTTTACTGTAGGTTTTCCCTCAAATCGTTCCGTTCCCGTAATTGCGATGTCAATCGCAAGAATCACGATATCCGCTTCTTCAATTTCCTGGGCAGTTAACTCATCTTCTGTTCCAATGGTTCCCTGAGTCTCTACTTTGATGATGTGCCCCATACTTTCCGCAGCACGGATTAATTTTTCCTTGGCAATATAGGTATGTGCAATACCAGATGTACATGCTGCAACTGCTACAATTTTCATAGTTTGTTCTCCTTTCCAGGTGTTTTTACCTCGTTTCTTTATGTTTCAATCATACCCTAAGAACCTCTTCTGTGTTCATTAAGAGAGGGCTTTTTAATGCGGTATTTTTTTCTTTGTATCCCTTTTTTTCTGCCCGATTGACCGTTTTAATCCGGTAACTTTTTATTACAGTCGAAGATTGCCTTCTTAGATAAAATAAAAGAATCCCCGGAGACTGGAATTTCAACTCCTATCTCCGGGGATCGGCATATATTTGTATTCGTTTTATTCAGGAAAAGACCGCCTTTAAATCCTGTACCGTTTCCGCTGCAAGAAGTGCTTCTACTGCTTCATCATTTCCAAGAGTTCTTGCCACTTCTGCTAAAAGCCTTAAATGAGTCCTGGCATTTTCATTATCATTTCCAACAGCAAATAAAAAGATCAGCTTTACACCCTTTCCGTCTAAGGTTTCCCATTCAATTTCCTTCTCAACCTTTCCGATGGCGATTCCTACCTGAGTAACAGAATCACTTTTCCCATGGGGAATTGCCACATAATTTCCGATTCCTGTCTGGCCCTGAGATTCCCTTAGATAAATATCCTCTACATATGCATCAACATCGGCAATATATCCGGCATCCTTTAATTTTTGAGCCAGATGCCAGATTGCCTCTTTCTTATTTTCTGCTGTCATATTTAGATCAATAACTCTCTCATCTAATACATTTCGAATATCCATTTTTCTTCCTCCTAGTTTGCTTTCCTCTATTGGATTAAGTATTTATATACTGCAATATTTGATTTCATATTTTTTAACATTGTCAACTTCTCTTCTGAATCAATCAGAGACACATATTCTTTATAAAACATTTGAATTCGATTAATCTCATCCCTGGTACTCATACGAAATGCCAGTAAAAAGACAACCTGCACCTGTTCCTTATCCCATAAAATTGGTTTGTCCAGAAATGCGATTGCAACCTTTGATTCATTGACTGCCGTTGGTGATCCATGGGGAAGACTTACTCCATTCCCAATCGTTGTGGTAGTTTTTTTCTCCCTTTCCATCACGGTATCATAAAATTCTTTACTGACCACACCCTTTGATTCCATCACGCTGCACATCATTTTCAGACATTCCTCTTTTGATGAGACTTTTATATGAGTAAATATAAACTCCGGTGAGAACAGTAAACAACATTCTGGCGAAAATGGTGTTGCGTTCTCCATCATTTTTGAATTCATATCATCCAGATGATTTCGAAGCACTAAAATTCCATTTTCATTTAAAATATTGGGCACTACAATAATTCTTGCATCTTTTTCTCTTCGCTCCTCTGAAGATATAATAATGTCGTAATCTTCATAATCCTGAATTTTAAAATCGTGAATACTTACAAATTTCAGTTCTCCGATTTCCGGAATTGACTTTCGAATTCTCTCCTGGATTAACTGCGCATGTCCCATATTAAAGTTGGTAATTACCACAGTCTGGTAACAGTGTTTCTTTCTCTCCATCGCCGCTTGAATATAAAGAACAATATAGCCGATCTCATCTTCTGTAATTTGAAGATTATAATATTCTTCAAATAAAATACTGATTGCCCAGCTTGCTCGAAACACATTTTTATATTCCTCTTTGATAAAATCAATAAGCGCATTTTTTTGTGGTGTCCCATACCGCAGCCTAAAAATCGTCGGCCGTAAATGAACAATCAAACTTTCTTTTACTTTCCGATCTGATGACAAATCCACTTCCAAAATGTCTCCAATGACTTTTAACATACGATCCACAAAATCTACCAGTTTATTATCGTATTTTTTTACCTGACTGAGTGTTACATCTACATCAGAGATTCCAATGAATTTTGAACATAAAATTTGAATGGATAAAAATAAAATATCTTCTGACAAAAAATGTACATGAAATACTTCTTCTAATTTTTCAAAGATTGCGACCGTAAAAGCATATTCATTATATTTTTTCAAAATCTTTAACTCTTCCGGATAGTAATCACTGACCAGAGGAATTGCCAATTCTTTTCTTTTATATGCCAGACAGCAGTATATCAGGATTTCGTAGAATGATTCGTCTGTAAATCGGTAATTCCATTCATTTTCTGTCTGAATAATGCACTTTCTTACCGCAGATACATCAATATTAGAAAAGAAATAATCTACGTTTTCCTGAATTTCTTCTCCAGTACCTTTCATCATAATCAAATTTTTTAAGGCAACTCTATATTCGTTTTCCTCACTTTTCAGTCGATACCCCTTCCCCCTCTCATTGATCAGAGAAATATGATACATACTCAGCCACTCTTCACATTCTTTTAATACCTTTAACATCGTAGGCACACTCAGATAAAGACTCTCGGAAAGTTTTTGCGTTGTCATGGTCTGCCATGGTCTCAGACGAAAAAAGATCTTTAATGTTTCTGTCATCCGCTCCCGCGGATCGTAGTTTCCCACCTTCCATTCATCGTTACTTAACGCCCTTTGTATCTGCTCTTTTTGATATTCCCGGGCCTCCAGCCAAACTCCGACTCTTGGCTTTCTCTGGATCTCGCCAAGATCATTTTTCTGCAAGAAGTCGTTCAATTCATTTAAGCGATTCCTGACAGATTTTTCTGAAAGTCCGATCTCCTGTGCAATCTTTCCAGTTGCCATGATTTTTCCATCTGCCATACAGTCAAAAATCTGTTTCATATAAAATTTATCTTTTGAACGTTTCATCTTTCAGGTTCCTTTCCATTTTAATAAATTCCTTTTCACACCTCCTTCAAGCTGTTTTCAGTATAACACAGGAATTTTTTCCCTGTTTATCAACAACGGGCGTTTTAATCCGGTACATTTTCCACAGAAAGATCAAACTTCTTACTATCTTTCTCTATTTGCCAATGGCATATTTTTATAGGCACCTTCCAAAGCATCGGCAAGAATTGAGCATAATTCATCGGAAACTGTCTCTCTCTGTTCTCTTAAAAGTCTTCTCAAATTTACAGCCGTTCCCAAACGCTTATTTGACTCTGAAATTCTATCCTTTTGAGGAATACCCAGTTTCTCCCCGGTCTGTCTCCACAAAGCAATTCCTCTCTGCCTGCGGTTATTTTCCAGTGGAATCACAGCCTCCGGGCCCTCTTCTCCAATATAACTTAAAGTCTTCCCATATATAAAACCTCCATTTGCATGCTTTTTAATAAACGGAAACCGAACTATACTTTTTATAAATTTAGCCGCCTTTTTTCCTGCTCCAAAAACTTTTTTCATTGCTTTTTTTCTCTCTCTTCTTTCCTCCTCTGCTTTTTTTCGATAATACTGTGCCAAGCTCTTACTGTTCTTGTAAGTATAAGTCTTTTTTGCCTTCGTCGTTGGAGATAAGGATGTTCTTTTGCGAATTTAACAGAATTTCGCTTCATTTTATCATATTGACCATGCTCCATCCATTTAGAAAAAATCATTGATCCCAGAAATCCTCCGACACCTCCAAGCAGAAATGTTCCCGCAATTGAACCTGTATACCCCAAGATCTGAACTGCCGTTTCCTTTTGCTTATCGTTAGCTTTTGCAATATCCCAAACGGTCATTGGTAAATCTAAAATACCAGGCATATAGTTATTTCCTATTTTAAATGGTTCTTTTAATTTCCCTGGAAGCCCATGCCCTGTATTTTTATTGAAACTATCCTTTTTCTTTGTTCCAAATATAAAATCCATCACTCCGTTACCCACTTCTTGTCCAACAGCCGTTTTTATTTCCCAGTACGCTTCCACCTCCTTGATTTTCTTCTCTATTTTTTCCATAATCTTATCCGTCTCTTTTTCATGTCGTAACTGTTCTCCTGACGGATAATACCACGATTCTCTTATGGTTCCTACGTTTCTCCTTCGCTTAACACCATGTTCCCTTCCACTGTTATTTCCCACAATTTCAATGATTACTTTCTCTGCCATAGTTCTTCTCCTCCCTACTATAGTGATTAAAAATCTTATTTTAAATGTTACAATGACCAGAAATACCAAAAGTCATATTCCGGGATTATAAGTAGTCGCTAAGGTCTCGAGCAAGCCCAAGCTTTGGCTTATCACTATTGCAAAAAAAGATACTATGACTTTTTTAAGTCATAATACCTTTTTCTTATTCTATCTTATTTACTTCTATCGGTATCGCTCCCAATATTCCCAGATCATCTCCCGAACTTTTTGCCGGTCTTCTTTTACTAAGAGTCCCAAATAAATTTTACATTCATTTTCTTCTTTCTTTTCCTTCTCCTTATTTTTATCTTGTTCAAAAAATTTTCGAAAAGGGCGAGCAACATGACTATATATACATTGAACAAAATCATAAATATATACATGCATCATATATACAGTCCCTCGTTCTGCTTTATAATTAATCTCGTCCTGATGCTGCTTTTTATATATAAGTTTTAAATCTCCCTCCTCTTCTCTTATTTCTATAATTTCTTCCCACCAGATTTTTCCCTCGCACTTTTCCCGAATCCCTTCCGCATCCAAATAGAAATATTCATTTCTTATAAATTGCTCGATGTACTCAATCATCCCTACAACTGCTGCTATTACGCCCAAAATCCCTGCCAGTTGGTTACTTTCTGCTGAATGTCTTATTGTATCATGTGGATCAATTATACAGTTTACTGACCAAATAAAAAGACCAATCACTAAAACTATTATCCTAAAAATTTTCTTTCTATCATAATACACCGTTTGCTTTTCTTCCATAGATTTCCTCCCGGACTTTCCTTCCGAAATATTCTAAAAACACTGCATCTTACTTTTGCACAAAAACAATTCATAACTATCTATATTTCTCCCAATATTCCCAGATCATCTCCCGAACTTTTTGCCGGTCTCCTTTTACCACTAAATACAGACAAATTTCACATTCATCATCTTCTCTTTTTTCCTTCTCGTTTTTATCTTGTTCAAAAAACTTTCGGAAGAGACCTGAAACATGACCGTAAACACAAGAAATAAAGTCATAAATGTATCTATAAACCATATAAATAATCCCTCGTTCTGCTTTATAATTGTTCTTATCGTAATATCTCTTTTTATAAATAAGTTTTAATTTTTCTTTCTCCTCTCTTATTTCTATAATTTCCTCCCACCAAATTTTTTCTTTATACTTTTTCCGAATCCCTTCCACGTCTAAATAAAAATACTCATTTCTTATAAATTGTCCGATGCTCTCTATTAACCGCACACTCGCAATTGCCACTCCAAAAATTCCGACCAATTGATTGCCTTCTGCTGAATGCCTAAATGATTCCTGTGGATGAATTGTACAATTTACTGCCCAAATTAAAAAGATAGCAAAAAAACAATTAAAGCAAAACCTTGCTTTCTATCATAATACACTGTCTGTTTTTCTTCCATAGATTTACTCCTTATATTGGGATTCCTTCTATGAACATAGTATCATATTTCTGCAAGAGGAGATACCCTTTTGACACCGTATTCTTCCGCTATATGATGTCTAAATATTTTACTGGTACCCAACTGTTTAACTGCTTAATCAAGGCTTCCTGCCGTCCGTTATTTTTCTGCACTTTCGTAACCGTATACTTTTTACCAATATATGCAGATAGCACCTTCTTTCCTTTGCTTGCACCGCCGTAGACAGCACCGGTTTTGATTTTTACCTTTGCACCTGACTTGATGCTACCAATTACCTTACTGGTTGTTGCGGTTTTGATGCTTTTATCTAAGATTGCTTCTGCCAGAGCTTTGCCGATCCGGTCTGCTCCGACAGTTTTATATAGAAGATAATCATCCTTATCATCCACGAAACAGATCTCAAAGAGCATTGCCGATGCCTTGGTATGTCTTAAATAGTACAGATCTTTGGAAGTTTTTAATCCTCTGTCCGTAAAACCAAGCGCTTTCATTTTCTTTCTGCACCGGTTTGCAACTGCCTTTTTCGAAGAATCCCAACTGTAAGCCCAGACTTCAAATCCGCCGTTCTTTTTATCTCCCTTTTTATCATTTCTTCCGGAATTTAGATGGACGGAGTAATCTTGCTTTACGCTGTGTGCATTGCACTTTGCACAAATCTTTACCAGAACATCCTTCTGGCTCTTTCCATTGGAAACTGTACAGTCATAAACAATCGCTCCGCCTTTTTCTTTTTAAACTGCCAGCGGCATATTTTTATACGCTCCCTCCAAAGCATCGGCAATCATTGCACACAATTCCTCCGACACTTGATCTCTTTGACTCTTTAAAAGCCGTAATAGAGAAATTTCTCCCCTGTATCCTTTTGCAGATTCTGTTCCTTCCGAAGACTTATAAACGCCAAGTTTTGTGCCTGTCTGCTCCCACAATTTCAAACCTCTGCGTCTTCGATTTCCCGCTAATGGAATCACAGCTTCCGGTCCCTCTTCACCGATATAACTTAGGGTCTTCCCATAAATAAAGCCTCCATTTGCATGTTTTTTCACAAAAGAAGACCGAAAGAATTTCTTTATAAAGTTTACTGCTTTTTTCCCTGCGCCAAGAACCTTCTTTATCGCTTTTTTTCTCTGTATCCTTTCTTCCTGAGCTCTTTTGCGATAATATTGCGCCCAAGTTTTACTCTGTTCGTATGTATAAGTTTTTTTCGCCTTTGCTGACTCAGAATTTCTGCTGTTTTTTTTTATTTGCCGTTTTCCCTGTTTTACAATTTCCTCTGTCAGCTTCTGTTTCCGCTTTTTCGCAAGCTGATTTTCCTTTTCCATGTATGGAAGGTATTTATAAGTATTTTTCTTTGTTCCCTTTCCCTCAAAAGCATATGTATTTGATGTAACCAACCTTGGTGAAACTCCTCTTATTCTCCGCACATCCCCTTTCCGAAACTCTACGCTATTTTCTCTTCTGATACGATCTACAAGACCATTTGCATATTTTTCGGTATATTCTTCTATTAAAATTTCTCCGCCTTCTCTAATAAACGGAATCTTGCCAAGCGGAGTTCTTCCCCAGAGAAACATTATAGGTTTTTGTATTATCAGCTCTGTAATTTTCTTTGCCGGATCTTTTTCTTTTGCCACAGCTTTAACATCTGACCAAATCTCCCAAGAATCAAACCGAAATTCCTTTTTTGTTACATGTTCTCCCAATTTTTTTATTATCTTTTTATTTTGAATATCTGACGGAATAGATTTATACATTTTTTGAATTCGAGGACTAGTTACTACACTAATACCATCTGACACCCAATTTGTTTCAACCGCTTTTACATAACGATATGCCCTATTTAATGAATTATCTGATTCCTTCATTTTTTCTATATTTCTCTTTGATCTTTTTAGCTCCTCTTTGATTTTTTCTTCATCAATAATAAAAATTTCTGCCATTATTTCTCCTTCCTCAAATATTTTTGTATCCGTCACTTGTAAAACATTATTTCATAAGTCGTAGTTTTTTATACAATAGGAAGTTCAAAGAACTTTCCTAGTTGTATAAAAAAAGATATCCGTCAAAGATATCTTTCTCACTTTTTACTTTTTTCTTCTTTAAATTTTTTTATCTTCTCTGCATCACCATACCTCTCCCAGTAAGTCATAATCTGTTGATAAATCTCTTCTCCATCTTCCTTTGCAAGTCTCATTTCCCAAAAGTCCCATTTCCCTCCATTATAACTATAATTAATGGCATCAACTTTGGCAAAAGGATTGTCCAATTTATGGCATCCCACATATTCTAGTTGTTCCCAGGGAACAAACTTCTTTTTCTGCTTTCTTCCATACGTATACTCTATTCCTTCTTTTGTTAAGACTAAAAATTCCTTTTCCCATCTATATGCGCAGATGGAATTCCCAATCAAATAAACAGCCCATGGAATCACACATACTTTTGTTACAAATTTGTATCCTTCCGCATCTGGAGCTCCTATCGGTCCACTGCCGGCATCTAAAAAATCATCTATTGCTCCACTTAGAATTATCACGCTAATTACTAAGATGAACACACCTATTATGATTTCTCCTCTTAATTTATCATTCCAAAGATGCGCCACATATCTTTCTTCCATATCGTTCCTCCTGTTACTCCCGCCTATATCTCTGTGACTTAGAGACGGAGACTGTTTGTATTGGTTCAGTTTTCTCTTATATCTTCCTTAAACTTTCTTATTTTCTCTGCATCGCCATACTTCTCCCAATAAGTCATAATCTGTTGATAAATCTCTTCTCCATCTTCCTTTGCAAGTTCGACTTCCCAAAAGTCCCATTTCCCTCCATTATATTTATAATTAATGGCAGTAACTTTTGCAAAAGGATTATCAGCTTTACAACATGCCGCATATTCCAACTGTTCCCAGGAGACAAACTCTTTCTTTCGCTTTCTTCCGTAAGTATACTCTATTCCTTCCTTTGTTAAGACTAAAAATTCCTTTTCCCATCTATATGCACTGATAGATTTTCCAATCATATAAATTGCCAGGGGAATCATGCATACTTTTGCCATAAATTTGTATCCTTCCGCATCTGGAGCTCCTATCGGTCCACTGCCGGCATCTAAAAAATCATCTATTGCTCCACTTAGAATTATCACGCTAATTACTAAGATGAACACACCTATTATGATTTCTCCTCTTAATTTATCATTCCAAAGATGCGCCACATATCTTTCTTCCATATCGTTCCTCCTGTTACTCCCGCCTATATCTCTGTGACTTAGAGACGGAGACTGCTTGTATTGATTCATTACATCTTGTATATTTTACTATAATTATATCATGAACCTCTTAACAGAGAAAAGCATCTTTCGATGCCTTTCTCTACTCTTTCAGGAGCTTTTGATACTCCCTTAACTCATCAAAAGCCAGGTCTTGTGAAGCCATTACAAAAGCTCTTTCTCCAGACGACAGCTCTAATATTTCGGATGGAAGTTTTCCCTGATTCTGCCAGATACAATGTAATTTCCAGGCTAGTTCACTAGCCTTAATCAGTTTTTTGCATAATCCTCCAAAGATTCTCGATCTCCATAATATCCACTGATCACGTCAATCTGAATATCTACCGTATCCTTTTCTCCCGCCATTAAAACTGCATTGATTACATCCACCACAGTGATAATAGGACAACCTCTTTTTTCCAGTGTTCGGATTACCTCAGGATTTTTCCACACAGTATCTCTGTTAACTGTAGCATAATAAATTTTCCACGCAGATAACTCTTCCACTTTTACTTCTTTTTCCACCGGCGGTAACTGTGGGTTATTAGGATTTGCCATTTTTACAACAGCATTCTGTCTGGCAGTTAAATATTCCTCTTCACTTAATGGTCTGATTTTAAAGGAAAAATAGATTCTCCCCTTTCTTCGAATCTGAATTTCCTTCTGCAAAGATTCATCATTCTTAAAATCAGCCGCAGCCAAAAGCCCCTGTACCAAATCTAATTCATTTTCCTCTGTTACTTCTACTGTATTTCTCATAGTTTATCTCCTATTCTCTTTCTTCATTGCTGCTTGTTAAGTAGTCTTCAAAATTCGGAACTGAATTAATGACAAAGCTCTGACTTCTGGTAATAACCTCTCCCGCTTTTAGGCTCATTAGATCAAATTCCCCCTCCGGCAGACAGTTTCGAAGCACCAGTCTCTGTTTCTGCTTATCCTGTGCTCTCTCCGCAGTTGTCACAAAGTCAAAATACGGAATCATCGGCTTCTGCCCTGCACTTCCGTTAACACCTTTTAAAATTGGTTCTACAACCCAATCATCGCGAATCACGGCCTCTGAAAATGTCAGTGTGAATTTCACTTTATCCGGAATTGCATATTCCTGAAAATCCCCAATCGGCTTATAAGAAATATTGGTAAAAGAAGCTTTCACTTCATAATCTTTTACCTCTGCCAAAAGTTTCTCATCTTTTCCCACATAAACATATAATCTTCCGTCATTTCCTGTCATCACGGTACGTACATCCATTTTTTCGTTCATAATTTCCTCCTATTCTCCTGTAAAACTAAACTGGTAATTTAAATAAATTTTTTCAAGACTATCAATGTCATATACACGAATGATAAAGTGTACACTGTCCACGCTGTTATCAGAAGTTTCATCCAAATAAAAATCTGAACCCTGTCTAATTTTCTGTTCTTTTTCCATCTCAATCAACACATCCTTGGCAACCTTAATAAGATTTGCAATTCCCTGATCATCGCAATTCACTCTTCCGATCAATGGAGCTGTGGTTCTCTCAATTCGGTCAAATAATTCGAATCTGGTCATTGCCCTGCGAATTTTTTTCCACCCCGCATCCTGATTCTCTTTTAAAAGAGTCAAAGTAGTAACTCCACTGTCAAACCATACTCCGCCTTCCTCATTTGGCGCCAACAAAACCATTCCGTTTTGAATTGCCTGAATGTATTCTTCATTTTTTCTCATTTCCAGAGTGTCTGCGGCATCCGGAATCAAAGAATGTACAATTGACTGACTTGCCGGTGTACATCCGATAACGCCTGCCTGCATTGTCACCGCATCATATCCTTTTCTTTCATTCCCCTCATTGTCAATGTATCCGCTTCCGATGTATACAATGGATTCTGAATTGATTGCCTTGACTTCCGACAAACGTTCTTCAAAGGATTTTTCGGTATTTCCTACCACACATAGACCTAACGCACCATTTTTCTTTATCCGATCCATATATGCTTTTAAAAGACTATGAATATTCTTATCTACAGAGTCTGTCACCAGAACATTCCAGCGATATGGTTCAAAAGCTGTGAGCGCCTGACTGTATGTATTCACGTCTACCGTTGGATTTTCTCCTCCTGTTGTTTCTTCCTGATAGACATCAGCAAGACTTTTCGCTCCCTCTGCAATTTTTCGGGCAGTGAAAATTGTGGAGGCCTTATTCACCAAATCGGTCAAAATCGTAGCTTCATCTGCTTCCCCAGATTCAGAATCAATGCTATACTCCAATGATTCCTTCAATACTGCATCCTGATATACAAAAAGCTCCTTTGTCCCTTCCTGTTCAAATTTTTCTCTCAAAATCACCTTAAATGAAAGATCCGTCGGATATCGTGTTGTTAAAGTGACTGCTGTCTCCTGCTGATTCGAATCCTTCAATTGAAGAACTCCATTCTCACCTCCGCTGCCTAAGCGATAAACATAAACAGTCGCCGCTCCTGCCTGAAATAAATTCAGAGCTCCTTTCACTGTCTGTCCGGTTCCGTACATCTCTTTTACTGTCTCCATGCGATTGTGTACTGTTACTTCTCCCACCGGGCCAAAATCTGCCTGTACCGGAATGGCAAACACACCTCTCAGTGTAGCCGCAATACCTGAATCAGACGTTTTGGTGTATCTGCGATAAACACCCGGTCTTACTTTTTCTTCTCCTAATTGATAAATTTCTCCCATAATTTAACTTACCTCCTGATTTTTAAACTCTTCTATCATTTTCTTTGCTTCTGATTTTGTCGCCTCATTCCTGCCTGATACAGCAAATGCTGCACGAATCAGATCTCCTGTTACTTCAAATACTTCCGGCCTGGAAGCAAATTCTGATACGAAATATTTTGTTTCTTCTTTTTTCATCTTACATCCTTCTGCCGCTCAAATTCTATTTGCATTCCCTGCAATGGTTTTGCCGATTCTTCCTCTCTGAGAATTCCATATTGACATTCAACAAAGAACTGCCGGTTTTTCAGTGGATTCATAGTATCGTTATACTCTGCTTTCTGAATCAACAAAGTACCGCCGTCACTCATCTGTAACTTTTCTTTTCGAAGAAGTTTCTCGCTGATACTCTGTATCAGCGATATTTTTTTCGCATAATCCGTCATTACAAAAATGCGAATTCCTGCCTGAACCCATACCGCCTGCCAGTTATCCGGATGCAGACCCGGCTTTATAGTTTCCAATCTTGTATATACCGCCGGATATTCTGCCCCAGCCTGCCATTCATTCTCCACAGAAGCCTTCGCGACTATCTTAATTTCCGGAAATGTATCTTGAATCCATTGATTCAGTGTTGTCACAGGACTGAGATGCATCAACTCTCCTTCCTCAAATTTCATCATTTGGAATTTACAAACTCTGGTCTGAAATATTTCACTTTCCATTTGAAGCGGGTCCTCCGTCATCCCATACCGAGTGCAGATTAACTGTTCATCATCTGCCAAAAAGCAATACTCCAGTTTTTCTCTCAGCACTTTACAAATTGAATCTAATTTAGAGACTTCACTGATCTGCTCTTGGATGCATAATTCCAATTTTCCCAGGAAATCATGTTCCATATTGATATTCTCTTTTACTCTGCAAACGATTCTTGGAAAAATCTGATCTTTTGCCTCTTCAGGAACTCTCTGAATAAAAATGGCAGGCTTCTTTTGATATTGCCCCAGAAGTTGACTGAGTTCTTCCAAACCACACAGTCTTTCATAAATTTGCTGCTGCATTTTTCTACCTCCTTTCCTTTTTACTTTTGCACCATATTAGAACTTATGTTCTTTTTTGATGTGCTATCATAGTAACACACTTTCAATGGGCATTGTGGGCAAAGTGTTGTTTTCTAAAACAATCGTATTTTCTTGCCGCAGTTCTCCGATCCATTCCCATCTCATCCCCAATCTCCTGCCATCCCAAATTATAAGCAGCACGATAGCGCACAATCATGCGAAGTTCCGGATCATCCACTTCTTCGAGCCATATCTCCAATTCTCTTCGGGCATCCAAAAGTCTTTCCACTGTTTTTCTTAATCTTTCTTCCAGCATTACTTTCTTTATTGCCAGATTTCCTGTTTTATCTCCAAACTGATTTCCTCCGGGAAGTCCATTGAGTTTTGCCGCACTCGTTTCACTTCTTTGGTTTAATGCTTTTATCTCTTCTTTTAATTTTTGAATTTCCAGATTAAGATAATAGATTTTATCCAACTCTTTTTGTTCCAATCCCATATAATACCACCTTTCCTCTTGCATTTATCGAACATATGTTTTATAATAGTTAAAAAATATATACGTGTTTTACTCAATCACGTATACTATAGCTTGATAATATACTCATTTACGTGTATTGTCAACATATTTTTACTCATTTGAGTACTTTGAGCGTATTCAAATAACATCTCCGATTTACTTGCTATCGCAGATATGATATATTGGATGTAAATTTTCCTAAGATTCAATATTAGAAAGGTGATTTTTATGGGGATCGGAACGAAACTTACCACATTAATGAAAGAAAAGGAAACCAACGTCAACGAGCTGGCACAAAAAGTCGGAGTTGCTCCTACGACAATCTATTCTATGATTAAAAGAGACAGCAAGAAAGCAGACATTGGGCTTCTTGTACGAATCAGTCAGGAACTTGGAGTCACGGCGGAATATTTTTCTGATGAACCTGTTTCACAAAACTCCTATCATGATCTAAAGAACTTAATTGCCCGAAACGGCAAAGATATGTCTGTTGAAGAGAAATTAGAATTGATTCGTATGCTTTCAGATCTTTAATATCAAAGGATGGATGCTAATTGAATTATACGAAGTCACAGGAAAACATTCAGGAGACAATTTTTCAATTATTTCAACAATCTCATGTTCAGTATTTTCCACTGGACTGCTTTCAACTGATTGAAGATTGCGGTTACCGCATTATGACTTATCAACAGATGAAACAAACGAATATACAGCTATACGAGTACTGTCGTCTTCTCTCTGATGATGCCTTTCATTTTAAACCAAAAAAACTGGTTGCCTACAATGAGGACCAGTCTTTTTATCGTATCAGATTTTCTCTTATGCATGAATTAGGGCATATTTTATTGAATCACGAAGGAGATCATCGGGAAAATGAACAGGAGGCAAACTATTTTGCCAGTCACATTCTGGCGCCTCGTATGGCAGTCCACTATGCAAATCCTAAAGATGCAAGAGAACTTTCTTCAATTTTTCAGATTAGCCATGAAGCCGCCGATATTGCACTTTGCGACTCCATAGAATGGTACCGGGACACCAGATACCATATGTCAGATCTGGACTGGAAAATGTATCGACACTTTTATAATAAAACACAAAAGTGTTTTGTTTACCATAGAGTGCCATGCTTCTACTGTCTGAAGCCTGCTTATAATCTAAGTTATAAAAACTATTCAAAACTTCCTCTATGCACTTCCTGCCTGCGCCGTCAATTCCGGCAGAACAGAGACATTGCAAGAAAAACGGAACAGCGCGATCCTGCCTTTCGTGCAATCAGAAATTGGGAAGACCGTGAAGTTCCTTAAAGAGTACCGGAATATCGACAGCGGTGTCTGCCGGCATCATCTCGGTAGTAAAGTCTGATTTGAAGATCCTGATCCACAAAATATGTCTTGCAATTTGTCACTTCTTCCCATCGAATCTTTAAAAACTCTCCCCGGCAATTCTTGCATATCTCTATTGTTTCCTCAGTCAAAATTAATCATTCATTGCCATCCACACGAATATTACCAGCTTCCGCCTCCACCTCCGCCGAAACCGCCTCCGGAGAATCCGCCGCCTCCGCTAAAACCGCCTCCGGAGAATCCACTCCCGGCTGCTTCAGAAGCTTTTACAGCAGTCAGATTATCTCTCACCGCATGGTGCATACAATTCCCAATCATATAATAATGGAAATACGGAAGATCACTGTTATAACCATACCAATCCGGAGCCGGTATTTTTAATGCATCCAGTCTCTCTGCATATAAATCAAACAAACCAAATACCATAGCAAATGGAAGAATATGATAAAATAATCCCGGATGTTCCTTTCCAATCATTCTCATCCGTTCCAACTCTGCGGTTTCAATGAAATCACGAAGTCCCACAAGATATCCCATCCAATGAATGCATTCCTTTGTCCGTTTCTTCATAAACGCGGCATACACAATCTCTGCTGCCGCAAACAACGCAATAATTATGTAAACCCAAAAGAAATCAAACAAAACTCCCTGACTTATTCGTATATAATAAAATGCTCCAGATCCTATAAGCCCGACTGCTGCCAATACTACGATTACTGCAATACTGCCCTTTCGTTTTCCCGAAGCCATCGCATACCACTTGTCTACAGTAAAGCATGCCAATAATCCCGCCGCAAGATATATTCCCCATAACAAAAACGGCACCAAAACGTTCAGCACGCCATCCTGTCCATAGTAACACATCATAATCAAATATGACACCATTGGAATCTGCATCAAAATCACAGAGGCAACTCTGGCTATTTCAGAAGCAGTTGTATATATATTCTTTCGATACCGATATACAATCTTATCTGTTACCACAGAAATCACATCAGAAAATTTGTATTTCAAAGAAGAAGCTTTTACCTTTTCCTTTTTCCTAAACAATTCGCTAAACATATAGATCTGATATTCTGGTTCATTTTCTGAAATATCTCTTAATTTTGTAAACGTAACATCCTCTTTTCCGGTTTCTTCAATTTTCAAATATCCCCGATCTGCCCAATAAAGTATCAGCGAAATGACATCCTGGTTATTTACAGCGCCATCTAAAATATATCCTACCGCTGCACTATCAAGACCTTCCGGAGGCTGATACTGAATAGACGGGATTATTTTTTCATCTCGCCCAAAGAAAAAATATAATCCTGTCACAATCGCAAAAATAAGAAATGTAAAAATAAGAACAATGCGATGTGTTTCAATCTCGTGATTCTGATTGAAATACCCTTCTTCCATCTCCCCATAACAAGTTAGTCCACTGTAAAACTTCAAATCTCTTTTCAAAGTTCCTGTAATCACGCGATTCTTTTCATCACGTTTAAGAGTCAGAATATCTCCCGCATTTTTTGAATTCCCATATCCTCCATAATAAAACTGAATCTTGTTGAAATCTGTTTCTTTCGGAAAATGAATTGTAAAACTGCTCCCTTCCGGAATTGAATTCTGCCATTGTGTCGGGAATATGTTATAGTAAATAGAGTTGTAAGTATCTCCCTGATATTTTGGAACAAGCCGATAAGAAAAACGGTATATCCCGCTCCTCACATTCCTGTCTTCCTCACCGAATCGTAATATCACACTTCCATCTTCAGAGGATTCCTCCAGTTCTGTGCCACTATCATTTGACAGCAGTTCAAAATCAGCAAAATATAAAAATTTTTTTACGCTTCCATCCTGATCATAAGAATAAATATTTCCTTTATAGGGAATATAACGGTAAATTCCATGTCGTGGTTTCTTAAAATCAACCTTCCATGTTTCTGTAACTGTATAACTTCCATCTTTTCCGACTACAATATCTGTCTTATAATTCCTTGTCTCCATATTAGAATCATATGAGACTCCTTCGTCTGCTTTTACAATCTGTACTCTCATCATAAAGACAGATGCAATCATGAAAGAGGTCATAAATATCAGTGCTAAAAATCTCTTCATAACTTTCTCCCCTCCATCTGACATTCCTCAAAACACGTTATCAAATACCCTCTAGAATTTTACTTCCACATTTTGACGTTCCTGTTCATTCTCAACTTCAAACAGAGGTTTTCTCTGAAAATGAAAAATATTTGCAATCAGATTTCCGGGAAACATCTCAGCCTTTGTATTATAACGGTTTACAACACCATTATAGTATCTTCTGGAACCGGCAATCTCTTCTTCCAGTCTCTGAAGCTGATCCTGCAGCATATTAAAATTCTGATTTGCTTTTAAATCCGGATAACTCTCCGCTACAGCAAACAACGATTTTAATGCCTCTGATAAAATATTTTCCTGTTTCATCTGTTCTTCGACATCTCCGGCGTTCATTGCCATATTTCGTGCGGCAACAACCTTTTCTAATGTCTCTGATTCATGCTTTGCATACCCTTTTACTGTTTCAACATAATTGGGAATCAAATCGTATCGTTTCTTCAAAGATACATCAATTGCAGACAATGCCTCTTCTGTCTTATTTCTCAAAGCAACAAAACCATTATAGGCACTGACGATCCATATGATAATTACTGCCCCTATTACTCCCGCTATTATAATTCCTATCATAAATCAACCTCCCCATTTGACTGACAACATTTTCTGTCATGGACTAAAATTCCCTGAAGCAAATTGGCATCAAACCGTTTCAGATATAATTCACATTTGCACAGGAACATATAATAAATATTTTTTCCACATCCCTGCAACGTCTCAAAGTTTCCCTGCCCCTTGGAAATAATCACATCGGCTTCGTCAATCCGCTCTCTGGATTCCTTTGTAATCAAATCCAGTTCTGTTCCCGTAATATCCGTCCCATTTCCGATAACGTTCACCACATCTGTAAGACCAACCTGTCTGGCATCGTCCATTGTAGCATCATTTAAGGCATTCTTTCCACGAACAATCGCCGTTATTTCAAGTTTCGGATACAACTTCTTTATGGTCTGAATCAGCAGCTTATCCAAAACCACTTCTCCACAATTATCAGTAAGATATGTAAGTTTTCCGGCTTGCTGCAAATCTTCTTTTAAACGGAAAAATTCCTCTTCATCTACTATAATCTGATCTGCCTCTCCAAGCAATTCATGAAGCTTCTCTCCGCTAATATTTGACATTGTGCCAAAATCAATATAATTTCCGGTCATTGCATACTGTACTGCCATTTTTAACGGATCTTTAGTCGAACAAATTTTACTTAATATCTCCTCTTCTTCATCGAGCATCATCTTATTAAACTTTCTTTTCACCGGCGTATAGTCCATCTTCGTGCCGAACATCTTCTCCTGCAGTTTTAAAATGTTCCCGGTTATTACCGGTGAGCTATCTGTCGGCTTCGCCCCGGCAATGATATTCAACATTTCCCTCATATACTCCAGTTTTTTCATTTCTTGTGTATCCTCTGCAAAATTGCATAGATGCTTATTAAGCATACACTTAATACATGCAGAGTTTAATCTGATTCTATCATTCATTGGCTGCCCTCCTTTTTTTCATTATATCCTAAATCAAACTGAAACTCTATTAATTTGTCCTAAAATAGATAACAGTTCACCCATGCATCTTAAAAACTCATGGCTGAACTGATACTAAAATAATGAGAAAAACTGATGATCATCTTTATCATAATAATATACATTATCTGACAAAAACTCCTGCTTTGATGACAACTTCTGATTTGATTCCCTGACAATCTGTAATAACTCTTCCTGTAAATACTGTCCCCGGTCAAAAAGTATCACAAATTCATGAATACTGGTTGGCAAAAGATACAGATTCCATCCGTATTTGTGGGCAAACTGATCCAATACTCCATGATACAAGACAACCGCTGCACCATAAAACTGCTGCTCATTCGATAACAGAAATGCCGGCTCATCTTCTGGTGTATGTTCCGGAAACCCTGACATAGCCTCGATCTTTGCCGGAAATACATTCGGGGTATTTTCTTTTGCGTACTGTTCCAGCAATTCCCCTGTCAAATTCCATTCTTCCATTTTTTTTCGATCCACAAACACCGGCGACATTACATCGTTCTCTTTTTTCTCCAGTATAAAATAAACAACTGCAAAATCTTCATATAACACGTGTGGAACTTTTTTTAAGAGTTCCAGATTTTTATCATAATTTAACAAGCGGTAAAATATTTTTCTTTGAATATTTTTTAATCCAAACATATAGATTCCTTTCCTGCCTATCTGATCTTTTTCCTTAGTATTCCCAAAATATAACTTGTCATTCTGATTTTCCTTCCCTATCTATGGTAACACTGTATATTGCTATCAGCAACACTTTATCTTGAATTGTTGCTTTTAGATCGTGGTGATCTATGGCTATTGGCTATAGTATTTTTTATGGAGGGAGTGAATAACATGGATCAAAAAGAAATGCAGCGTTCAGTAAAAATTAATATAAAAGACACAGGTCTGCGGATTAAACATCTCCGAAAAGACCAAAACTTTACTCAGGAAGTTCTGTCAGAAATAGCAGGAATCACACCTCATTATCTTTATGAAATTGAGTCCGGACGGAAGTCCATGTCAATTCATATTCTGGCATCGATTGCTTCTGCACTGCAAGTATCTGCCGATTATCTTCTGTTTGGAAATGATTCCCGCCTGTTTGACGTTGATATGCCGTCAGAGCATAAACAGCTTATGGAACTGACAACACGTTTGACTTCATCCCAGAAAAAGCATGTATTAGAAATTCTCAACGTCATGATTCCTTATTTAAAAAGAGATTAACTACTAAAAAGGAGTTTCCCCAATGGCGGTAGCCCATAAGGAAATATCACAAAACTTATGACTTATGCCAGGTAAACGGGAAAAACAAAAAATGCTATGCAAAAGGTTCGCCGATTGCATAGCATTTTTTCTTTTCAAAATAGTAAATATAAGTTTTTCAGCGTTCCAACGGAATGCGCAGCCATTGCCACCGGCAATGATCTCAGGGGTTTGGGGATATGTCACCAACAAGCATTTAGCAGGAATTCCGGGAACGGGATTTCTGCTAAATACGCAATCTTACGTAAGATTGCATTGCTTGCCAGTAGTATTGTGAATTCCTGATAACCTCTTTTTCCTTGAAACTCTACGAATAATCGTATACAATAAAGTAGCAATAGTTTTATAAAACACAGACAATTCACAAATTGGGGGACATAAGATGAAAGGTTATTTTTCCATACGTGAGGCTTCTTACAAGTGGGGCGTATCTGAACGGAGAGTCAATCAGTATTGCTCCGAAGGGCGTATTCCGGGGGCAGAGCGTTTCGGGCGTTCATGGGCGATACCCGACACCGCTGAAAAGCCGACAGACCCCCGAAAAGAAAAGAAAGGAGGTGGCGGGCATGACCGATGAAGAACTTTACCTGGTGTTAGAATATAAATAGTACAAAATAAACATGACCATTTTCAATAAATAGTATA
>OBYP01000176.1_pt1 | contig 75133 bp, 71 predicted proteins | sample 1501461 | NCBI WGS metagenome assembly OBYP01 (sample SAMEA2580201, study PRJEB22360) | human gut metagenome | biome: human gut; feature: human-associated habitat; material: faeces | place: Denmark | collected 2008/2010 | reverse complement strand
GAATGTCCGGTATTTCCTGTGTAAAATAAATAAAACACACACCCGCCAAATCTTCATATGTATCACGCATTTTCTGAATGGTCTGTGCATCTGCCATATGTGCCATCGCACAATCTGCTGACTTGTCCGGCATCAGCACGGTCTTATCCGGATTAAGTATCTTCGCACTTTCTCCCATAAACGCCACCCCGCAAAACACAATGGTCTGCTCTTTTAATCCAACCGCTACTTTGCTCAGATAAAAAGAATCTCCAATGTAATCTGCTATCTGCTGTACTTCTGGATTCACATAATAATGTGCAAGAATCACTGCATTTTTTTCTTTTTTCCATTTCTTAATTTCATCAATCATATCCATGCTTTTCTTCTCCTTATGTAAACTTCCATTATTATAGCACTGTATTTTACAGGTGACAAGACACATGCTTTTACAAAAAAGAAGGATTTACACATGAATTTTTATCGATTCTGTGCAAATCCTTCCTATTTTCTCGAAAAAATATGTTTTAAAAACACATACATCACAATGGCAAACGCAATCAGATAACCAAATGCTCCCAGTGCCGGAATCCCCCAAATCTTAGGTTTCATGTTCGTTGTACAGATAATGCTGGAACTGATCAACAGCGCCATCACCCAAAGTCCCATCACAACATTTCTCACAAGTCTTCGCAGCAGTCTCTCCAACTCCATCGATGCATGCAGATCCAGATTAATCTTTGTCTGCCCCTTCAGGTATCCCTGTAAAATATCAGAGATCAGTGACGGAATATTGATTGCTTTATGAAACGATCTGTAAATTGTCTTACCGCCATTTTTCAATTCCTGCTTCCAGTCTTTTTCCTTCAGCATCTTTCCTGCCATATGTCTGGAGGCTATCTCCACCATGTTCAATTCCGGCGCAATATCAGCAAGCACCCCTTCCATATGGGTCAGTCCCCTTGCAAGCATCGTCAGTCCATGCGGCATGATAATCTTATTTTCCTTCATCACTTCCATGAGACTCATCGTCACTTTGGCAATATCAATGCTCCCCATATCGGCAGTACCATACTGTGAGAGCAAATTGCTGATTCCTTCATACAGGCAGCTTTGATCCGGTGGCTCCTTAAAATCTCCAAGCGCCATCACCGCATCCTGAATCATTCCGATATCACTCATAGCAATTCCTTCTACCGCATTTCCAATCAGTTCTCGATCACGTTCTGTGAGACGCCCCATCATCCCCATGTCAATCCAGATAATCTTTCCGCCCCGAATCTTTACATTGCCGGGGTGTGGATCCGCATGAAAAAATCCGTCATCCATCACCTGCTTGATATAGTTGTCAATCAGCTTGATACCTACCTCTTCTAAATCATATCCGTCTCTCAGAAGATTTTCTTTATCATCGACGGCATATCCGTCAATATATTCCATCACCAGCACATAGCGGTTCGTGTACTCATGGTACATCTTGGGTGCTCCAACAAACACAATATCTTTATTTCTTCTTGCAAACTCCTCCAGGTTAGATGCCTCTGTCAGAAAATTCATCTCTTCTCTTGTAACTGCCCACAGTTCATCAAGTACCATGTCAAGATCAACCATACCCTTTAAGCTAACTGGCGGAAGTAACTTTACCGCACGATGCAAAAGTCCGATATCTCTTGCCATCTTATCGTAGATCCCTTTTCGCTGTATCTTTACAACAACTTCCTCTCCATCTCTCAAGACTGCTTTATGCACTTGTGCGATAGAGGCTGAGCCAAGTGGTAATTCTTCAATCTTTTTAAAAATCTCTTTCCATGGACAGCCGTACGCCTCCCGCAATACTTCCTCCACCTCCGAAAACGATATCGGCGCCACCTCAGAGCGAAGACGCATCAGCTCATCACAATACCGCTTTGGCAAAATATCAGAATGCATCGACATAATCTGTCCTAATTTGATAAACGTCGGTCCCAAATCTTCCAAAATCAGACGTAGCTTCTCCGGGGATACTCCTCTGGTAATATTATGCTTTCGGAGTACCCCTGTCATCTCTTTCAATCTTTCTTTGTATTCCTGCGATTCCTGTCTGCCCATCTGTCACATCTTCCTATTCTGTCTAGAGCTCTTCATCCGGTTGCTGCTCAGTCTCAGATTGTTCTCCTTCCATAGCATTCAGTCTCTCCTTCAACGCTTCGATCTGTTCCGGCGTCATCTTTTCCAATAGTTCGTCCAGTTCTTCCGGAGAAGTCGGTTTCACTGACACATTCACATTCTCTTTGACCGTCTTTTTGATATTGTGCTTCAGTTCCTCATTCAATGCTTTCCCCTGCTCTACCGTTAATTCTCCTTTTTCTACCATATCATCCAATAACTCTTTTGATTTTTCCGCAGTTGTTGCTGCCGCACCGATTCCTGCCAACAATAGTTTTTTTACGCTTTCTCCAAATCCTTCCATCATTCTGTCTCCTTTCATTTTGCCATGAAATTCTTTGTTTATATAAGTTCTAACACTTTCGGGACAAAAATCAAAAGTCCCACTCCTGCTGCCATAATTGCCGCAATCAAAACTGCCCCCGCCGCTGTATCTTTCGCAAGCTTTGCAAGCGGCCTTCTCTCTTCTGTGACAAGATCTACCACCGCTTCCATCGCCGTATTGACAAGTTCCAGTGACAGAATCATTCCAAACAGAATCAGACAGATACACCATTCAGAAACTGAAATTCGAAACACAAATCCTGCCGCAACAACACATAGCATTGCCAGACAATGAATCTTCATATTTCGTTCTTTTTTGATTCCGGTAAAAATTCCTTCAAAAGCATATCCAAAACTCTTATATAATGGATTCTTCTTTTGTCCCTTCACAAACTTCACCTTCTTGTCCTAAATTTGTTTTTATTATACTACAAAAAACTCCCCAGTGAAACCGGAGAGTTCTAAAAACATCATAATCTTTATTGATTTTTTCTTTCGACTTCATATATCGCTTTGCAATCCTTCCCAACCTCTTTCCATATAAAGTTGTTTTACAATTTCTTCCAATTTTCTCCGGCTTTTCCTATCCGGTACCTGTCTGCAAAAATCTTTCACCCACTGTTCCTGCTGATCTTCATCTGTTTCCGATGGATCATAAGGTACAATGCTGCTTGTCTCATCATACAATCGCTGCAACTGTTGAAACTGCTCCCTGAACTGTCCGGCATATTTGTTCCAAATCTCCAGCCCGTAAAGCTTTAATCCCAAAAAATCAGTAATATAGTTCAATCTGTCAAGATCCGAAAATGTCATTTTTTCTTTTCCCTGCAAGATGCGCCTGTCCCTATTTCCACATAAAAATAAAAATGCAAACCGTTCCATATCCACTTGATGCACCATCATCACCTTCCTTTTTTGTGTTCCACTTCATCTCCCTTTTACAATCGATTGTATTCCTAATTTCATGTAAAATCAATAGAGAAAGTGCAAAAAGTGAGACAGATATGCAAGTCCCTTTTTTATATAATTTCTTCTAACAATCGTTCCCACTGTGCCACGATTTTGTCTAGTGCAAATTTTTGTCTGCTCTTTTCCGCCTGCTGTGCAAACTTTTTGCGCAAAGCATCTTTTTGAATGAGCAGTTCTATCTTTTCTTCCATCTGCTCTAAGTCAAACGGCGGAATCAAAAATCCGGTTTTCCCATCTTCGATAATCTCTGCTGGTCCGGTCTGAATGTCAAAGCTAATACTCGGCACTTTGTATCCTGCCGCCTCCAGAAGAACCATCGGAAGCCCTTCTGCTCTGGACGTCATCACATAAAAGCCAACATGATTGACTCCAAAGAATCTTTTAAATCTCCGCGAATCACATTCATCATCAACATACGAAGATTTTTTCTATCACTGACCGCCAGCGCCTCCTCAATCGGTACCATGTTGCGTTCACGCTCTTCATCTGCTTTCAGATGCGTCTTAATGCGCTCTTTACTGAAAATCACATCTTCCAAATCTACCTCCTGCCGAAAAATCGTTCGATAGACAAGCTGACTGCACGCAAAGAACAGTGGTCCTATAACCGGGCAGAGCACCATAACGGCAAGCCGCATTCTCCATGTCGTTTTGTTTTCCTTTGCTTTCCACAAAAAACACAAGATCGAGATCAAAAAATTTAATCCCCATATTACGCAAAACAACATTTTCTCTCTGTCCATCAGCCCGTCACCTCCCTATTCCTCAGTTCACAGTTACATCCCTGCTCTTGGAATCTTGCGATAACCCATTTTGCATTTTCCTCGCTGGTATTTGGAAGCAGTACATATAGCCCATCTTGCAGCACGCCCAGATAATCGGTCTGGCGAAGCAGCGAACTGAAGGCATGCGCGGTGTCCTCATACGTTCGCGCTGCATCTTCTATCTTTAAAAGAGAACATTCTGTCCATCCTTTACCCTTTGCATCGAAAAACGCATTCACAAGTCTTTCAAAAGCTTCCTGCTCTAAAATATTTGTATCTGCCACATATCGGTTTTCATGCAGCGCTTCCAGATAACGACTTGCACGAACTGCGGCATTTTGCACAAGAGAACCGATAATCATCAATCGGTTCGATTCTGCCAGATTCATCCGTTCCCATGGAATCCCCCACAGCATCATAATAATCTGCATCTGTTCTTCCGCATATACCCCGACCGCCATCAAGGGATACCTGTTGTCCATTGTCCGATTTATATACACGCGGCGTTCCTTCAGTTCTCCATACAGTTCTTTCATATCTGTGTACTTAATGGAATTTCCCATCTTCTTTGCAGTATCAGATGTGAAAGAAAACAGACGCGCATAGTCTCCATTTGCTACAGTATAAATTGCAGCATCGGGCGTATCCATCAAATGTGACAGCACATGCGCCGCATAGAAAAGCACCTCCTCCGGACCATATTGATCAAGTTCTGACACAATCGCATAAATTTTCCCAAGGCTGTCTTTCTGATTCACAATCTGGCGTTCAAACATATGCTTCATTCGCACATTTCTCTCATTGATATCGATCATATCTCCAAGCTGCCCGTTCAGATAACCAATTTCTTCTTTGTCCTTCTCTTTTATGTAGCGGATTTGATCCCGCATATATCCAACAACCATTCCGAGTATAAACAGCTGAGCCATCCAGACATACGTACCGTAATCCATCAGGACTTCAAATCCACTTCGGTCATACATCTGTCGGAAACAATATCCAACCACGGCAAGCAGCGTTGAAAAAATCGCCTGTTGCTGCCCATATACGATTGCAAACAAAAGCACATATAACAGATAAAAGTCTAATTTATTGTAATACGCACTGGAAACAGCCCTGTTATTCAGCATAAAAAACACTCCAAAGCAAAACAGGTTTTCCAGATACGGGATGAGCAAACGTACAATGTTTTTTATCATTTTCCACGTGCGGCTGCCAATACTTCCCCCGGCATCTTCCTTCTTCAGAAATCTCCTGCTATGTTTCTTCATGTATTTGACTGTTCTTTTTACACCTTCTTCACTTGGAACAAACACTTTGTGTGGAAATTCGCATTTATAACGCTCGGTACTTAATACCCGGCGATATCCCTCTCCCACCGTATTGTCCACCAGTTCCATTCCCGTCCCCGCATACTTTTGAATCTGTCTTGCCAGTTCCATCTGTGTAATGCTTTCTCCTGATGCAATGTTGTAAGTCGCATGTAATAGATTCTCCGCTTTGATAATCTGGTATGTAAACTCTACTGCATCACTCATATACAAAAGAGAAAATACATTTCGACTGTTCGCAGAAATCTTGCCGGTCTTTAGCGCCTCCAGCATCATCTGAAAACAAGGATTCTCTTCCTGTCGTTCTTTCTTTGGTTCCCCGTAGATGTGGTCAAATCTCAAAACAACCGTGTTGCTCCCACTCGTCTCTCGATAACTACGGCACAATTCCTCTCCCTGCGCCACTGCCATCGTGCGGAAACTTCCTGTTGACAATTTTAGAGCGAACATAAAAAGAACTAACTCGTATTTCTGTTAGTTCATTTCTATACTTATGTATTTTTCATCGCAACACTTCCTACGATATCCGCCACATGTTCACAGGCATCCGCACATTTTTCAAGATATGTGTAAATCTCTCTCCAGGCAATCACATTTCTGACATCCTTCTCTTCCACATGCAATTTTCTCATGCTGGAAATAAACAGATCATCTTCTTTTTCTTCCAATGTATTCAATCGGATAATACTCTGTTTGAGTTCTTTAGAATGTTTGAAATTCTTAAATTCTTTCAACAGATTCTGAAGTTCTTCACAGCATTCAATGACCACATTCAGCATGCTGAAGACTTCCTCGCGCATCTCCTGTACATTGTTGATATAAACACGGATCAACACTTCCTCAATTTTATCTGTCACATCATCAATGTGATGGCTGAGCGCGATGATATCTTCCCTTTCAATCGGAGTAATAAATGCCTTCGCAAGTTTGTCTGTGATCTCGTGTCTGTGCGTATCTCCCTCACGCTCAATTTCATGAACTTCCTCCATACGCTTTGAGATTTCCGCTGGTTGAAAATCCGTCAGTATCTCTTTCAATAAATACGCTTCTTTGCATGCGTATTCCGCACATTTAATAAAATTGTCAAAGTAATAATCATCCTGTTTTTTTGACATTGCCATCTTCCTCCTTTTATCCAAACATGTACATAAATATTTTTGCCATACAAAAACTGATCAATCCACAGCCTGGAAATGTAAAGATCCAGGTTAGCATCATATCCTTTACAACCGAAAAATTAATAGCCGAAAGTCTTTTTACTGCCCCTACTCCCATAATCGCACTTGTCTTTGTGTGCGTTGTCGAAACCGGAACTCCCATCAGGCTCGAATACAGCAGACAGATTGCTCCCGCAAGGTCAGCAGAAAATCCCTGATAACGTTCCAGTTTTACCATATTCATTCCTACGGATTTGATAATCTTCTCTCCTCCTACGCTGGTTCCCACACCCATAACAATACTGCACAAAAGCATCAGCCACACCGGAATTTCCATACCATTTACAGAATTATGTCCTCCCGCAAATGCAATCCCTAAAAACAAAACACCTATGAACTTCTGTCCATCCTGTGCACCATGCATAAAACTCATAGCTGCGGCACCTGCAATCTGTGCCCCGCCAAAAAAGCGATTTGTCTTTCGGCGATCCATCGCCCGGCAAAAAATTGTAATCAGTTTACACACTACCCATCCTGTTGCAAATCCCAAAACCAAACTCAGCACAAGTCCATACAGCACTTTTATCCACTCATCAAAATTGATTCCGCTCACTCCGTGCTGAATGGCGATTGCAGCGCCTTATAAGCCTGCAATCAGACTGTGGCTCTCACTTGTCGGTATCCCGAAAAACGAGGCGGCTGTGCTGTAAACCACAATAGACAGCAACGCCGCACACAGTGCAATCAAAGCTTCGTTTGTGTGCTCTCCAAAATCCACCATATTACTGATCGTAGATGCAACAGAACTGTTGATCTGTGTCATCACAAAAACACCGAGAAAGTTAAACACCGCACTCATCATGATTGCAGCACGCACAGGCATACATCTGGTAGCCACACAGGTGGCGATCGCATTCGGTGCATCTGTCCAGCCATTTACAAAAATAACTCCCAATGTAAGTAAAACTGTGATAAACAGCATCGGATTTCTCACGATCTCCTGCCAGAAATTTATAAATGTCATTTCCATAATCTTTCCCTCCGGCACTTAAATCTCATTTACAAAAACATCAATGTTATCGACTTTTCCGATGACCACAATGATATCCCCATGACGCAGACGGTAGTCCGGCATCACTTCGATATCTGTCTCATCACCATTTTCAATAGCAATAATATTCAGTCGGTATTTGTGACGAATCTCTGTCTCTTCTATGCTCTTTCCAATCAAATGATTCGGAACCCGTATCTGACGGATTTCGACCTGATTACATAAAGAAACATAATCAAGAAAATTATTGGACAATAGCTTTTTCCCTAGTCGGAGTGCCATATCCCGCTCTGGATATACGACTTCCGCACCTATCTTTTCAAGCACTGCTCCTTGCTCAGGGCTCAGCGCTTTTGCAATGACACGAGGCACCCCTAACTCTATCACACTCATCGTTGTCAATACACTGACATCCACTTTCTCGCCAATACAAATAATGACTACATCACAATTTTGTATCCCAATTTCTTTTAACGTATCTGCACTAAGATCATCCGTTACAAAAGCACAATCTGTATACTGACGCATCTCTTTTACTTTTTTCTCATCTTTATCCACTACGATTACTTCATTTCCCGATTTTGCAAGCATCATTGCCAAAGCTTCTCCAAAGCGCCCCAGACCAATGACCCCATATGCTGTTTCTAATTTTTTTCATTCTCTTATTTTCTCCCTTTTCTTATCCTATTGCAACTTCCTCTTCCGAATATCTCGCTCTTGGCTCTGTCCGACTCACCCACATAGAAAGCAATGTAATGATTCCAACTCTTCCTATAAACATAACTAAGATAATAACACCTTTTCCTGCTATGCTGAGCTCAGGAGTAATTCCTGTAGAAAGTCCAACGGTTCCGAAAGCGGAAACCACTTCAAACAGAAGCTGCATAAAACTATATTCCGGCTCCAATATACACATAAAAAACACAGCGATACATACAACCGTTCCCGAAAGTATCGTAATCATAAACGCTTTTGTAATATTCTGCTCTGATATATTCCGATGAAACGCATGTACCATTCCTTTCGTACATGTTCCCCTTATCTTCTGAAACATGATAAAGAATGTACTTGTCTTAATACCCCCACCTGCGGAACCGGGAGAAGCACCTATGAACATCAAAATACACAATACAAATAAACCTGCGTTTGTAAACTCTCCAATCGGGTATGTGGAAAATCCGGCTGTTCTTGCAGAAACACTTTGAAAGAACGCTCCTAGCCATGTAACGTTTTCGGTCAACTTCAATATAACCGTTCCAGCAACTATCAAAATGAAACTTGTGACAATGACCACCTTAGAATGTAAAGTCAATTTGCGAAAACGTTTTTGCTTTAACATATCCAAAATCACAAGGAATCCCAATCCTCCAAAGATAATCAGAATACAGGTTGTCAGATTCAAAAGAACATTATCCTGATAAATCGTAAGGTTCCTAAGTCCTCCTAAAATATCAAATCCTGAGTTATTAAATGCCGCAATTGAATGGAATATACTGATTCCCACTGCATGAACCGTATCGTAATCCTGGCTGAAAACAAAAAAACTTAAGATAGCGCCTCCGGCTTCAAAGCACAGCGTCATTAGCAATACCGCTTTCACCAGCTTCACGATACCCTTATAGCTTTCGATATTCAGGGCTTCTTTCACCATCATTCGGCTCTTGATTCCGATTCTTTTTCTTGCCACAAGCATAAGCCCCACGCCAAGCGAGGTTACTCCCAGCCCGCCAATCTGTATTAATGCTGCCACAATCCCCTGACCAAAGGCAGTGAAATGATCTGCTGTATCAATCGCGATCAAACCTGTTACGCACACTGCGCTGGTAGAGGTGAATAACGCATCGATGGCAGATACTTCTGCTCCATCTTTTACGGATATCGGAAGGAGCAGCAGAATCATACCAAACAGTATGACAGCTGCAAATCCTCCCACAATCATTCTTCCTGGAGGCTGATTTCTTAAAAACATACTTATCTTTTTCATTTTCCTTTTCGTCCTGTCTTTCTTTTCTGAATCCTTTCTTTATGTTCTTCCCACCATACCCATAGTGGTCCGGCTATACAAATGGAAGAATAACATCCCGAAATGAGTCCTGCTAAAAGTGGAAGTGAAAAATTCGTGATGGATTCCATTCCATACACTACAGAAACTACAAAAATAACAAATGCGCACAGAACCACAGTAAATGCTGTGTTTATAGAGCGTTGCAAGGTCTCTGTCGTACTGATATCCACCAGCTCTGCCAGTGTGCTTTTATTTTTTGCACCATTTCTGTGTTCCCTGATTCTATCATATAACACGATTGTATCGTTGATCGAATATCCGATAATCGTCAAAGTAACAGCCACAAATGCATCGTTCACAGGAATCTTGAAAATTCCAAAGATAAACAACACAATAAGTATATCGTGAAGCAACGCGATCACCGCCGTAACTCCTGACGCCAGTCCTCCTAATGCTGAAAACCGCACTCGGATATACACTACAATAAACAGGAATGACAAAACAATCGCAATCGCTGAGTTTTTCAATGCCTTCGCACCAATATATGGTTCTATCGCCGATGTCTCCGCCGTCTCAAACTGATTTGTATTTCCCTCATTGATCGTATTCAGGATTTCTTTTTGTTGTTCCGGTGTCAGTCCTTTCTTCCCTGATAATGTAATTACCAGATTCTTTTCCCCTGTAGCCGAATTTTTTGCAGTCTGCACATTGACATTTCTGTCTACAACATCCTGAACCTCTTTTTGGTTCTTTCCGGTATCAGCCTCTCCGCTATATGTATATCTTAAGATGACTCCGCCGGTGAACTGGGTATCTAATTTCATTCCATTTACCGAACTCCAAATCAATCCAGCCATAAGCAGCAGAACACTTGTCAGGAAGAAATATTTTTTTGTTTCTGCAAATTTCAGAATCTTTTTTTCTTTCTTTTTGCGGAACCATTTTTCCTGATTGAAGAGCTTATATCTTATAACCGAATTCAACATATATCTGGACATCCATACACCTGCAAGCAGGTTGATGATAACTCCTGTGAGCAGTGTATATCCAAAGCTCAGCATCGTGCCGGAGCCTAGAACCATCAAAATTCCAGCTACTACAGCTGTCGTAACATTTCCATCCAAAACAGACGAAAAAGCACGCTTATATCCATTCTTCACCGCCGTTCGGACCGAATTTCCTTTTTTCAGTTCCTCACTGATTCGCTCACTGATAATAATATTGGCATCCACCGCCATGCCTGCTGATAAAATTAACCCTGCAATTCCGGGCAGTGTGATTGTATACTGCGGAACCGAAATAACTAAAACCTGTAGCGCGACCTGAAATGCCAGTGTCAGACAGCTGATCACTCCCGGAAGGCGATACCACGCAATCATAAACAGGCAAGTCAATACCAATGCAATCTCAGCAGCCAGTGCCATCGCATTTAACGCCTTATTTCCAAGTGTCGGGCTGATTGTATTGTAATTGGTCGTCTCCATTGAAAACGGAAGCGCTCCTGAATTAATCTTATCGGAAAGATTCTGCGCTTCTTCCTGTGAAGCCATCCCTGTAATTTCAGCTTTCCCGCCTGTTATTTTTGCATTGACAGTTGGATTTGAAATCAACTCTTCATCCATATAAATCCCCATAGTCTGTCCGACAAGCTTCTCTGTCGCATCTGCAAATTTCTTTGCCCCCTTACTCGTAAATTCCAGCTCTACGACATACCGATTCTGTTGATCCACCGCCACCTGACTTTTGGAAACATCCGCCCCTTTCACATACACTGTGTTATCTTCTCCTCGAAATGTCAACTCTGCCATCTCTCCAAGTTCCTGAATGGCGGTTTCCGGATCAAAATCTTTTTCATCTGATTTCCACGGAAATCTCACAATAATATCTCCCGCCTTTTCGTCCACCGTCACTTCTCTATCTAAAATATTCTGTGCATCCAATCGGGTCTCTATTACATCTCTTGCCATTTCCAACTGTTCCTTAGTCGGCTTTGTTTTTAACCCCGCCGGTTCAAAGACCGCCTCTACACCTCCGCGAATATCGATTCCAAAACGCATATCGCGAATTCCTTTGATACTGTCTCCGCATCCAAAGATTGCCAGGCACACAAAAAAAGCGATTACTACAAGAGCAATCCAAATATGTAATTTTTTATTTTTCATTTTCTCGCTTTCCTTTTTTACTTCTCTCTAATCTTTAAAGGCAAAAGCAAGTCCTCTCTTTTTTCCCATCCTTTTTGAGCAAAACACTTTGCTCCCATAGGAACCTCTCAAAGGGGAATGAATAGAATTGAATATACGACAAATAGACTCTCTTCAGACATATGCCCAAAGAGAATATAAGAATCACAAAGAATTCAATTGATAATCGCTGAACACTCTTACGCTGTTCAAACTTTTGAGCAGAAAACGCTTCTTTCCGATTTTCCGAACGCAAATAACTATCATGAAGAATTTTCGCGCCCATGTCATCTGTGTACTTTGTTTCTGTTCGTATGCTTGAAGTTGTTCTCCCCGCATACGAATCCATATCTCGAAACTGTAAAAAAGAAGGGAGAAAAAGACCGAATATTAAAATCAAAACGGTTACACCAAAAACTTTTAATTTATTTTCCATTGTCTTCTCCTTTCCTATCTTCTCAAAGTATATTGAGATTAACACTAAACCAACTATATGTAAATATAAAAATTTTCTTAGATGCAGCATCTACCTAAAAACCCCTTACGCTTTCATTGCGTAAGGGGTTCTGTTATTGAAACTAATTAAGTTTCTACACCTGTTCTATACAGTGTATTACTTGTTATTGATAGCAGCCTGTGCAGCAGCTAATCTTGCGATTGGCACACGGAATGGTGAGCAAGAAACGTAGTCTAAGCCAATCTTGTGGCAGAATTCTACAGAACTTGGATCTCCACCGTGTTCTCCACAGATACCTACGTGAAGGTTTGGATTAACTGGTTTTCCTAATTTAATAGCTGTTTCCATTAATTTACCTACACCGATCTGGTCTAATTTAGCAAATGGATCGTTTTCAAAGATTTTTGCATCATAGTAAGCATCTAAGAACTTACCAGCATCATCACGAGAGAATCCATATGTCATCTGTGTTAAATCGTTTGTACCGAAGCAGAAGAAGTCTGCCTGTTTTGCGATCTCATCAGCTGTAAGGGCAGCTCTTGGGATCTCGATCATAGTACCAACTTCGTATGCAAGCTCAACACCTGCTGCAGCGATTTCAGCATCTGCAGTCTCTACTACCATATCTTTTACATATTTTAATTCTTTTGCGTCACATGACAATGGGATCATGATCTCAGGTTTTACTGTCCAGTCGCTGTGTGCTTTCTGTACATTGATAGCAGCACGGATAACAGCTTTTGTCTGCATCTTAGCAATCTCTGGATATGTTACAGCAAGACGAAGTCCTCTGTGTCCCATCATTGGGTTAAACTCATGTAAAGAATCAATGATTGCTTTAATCTGTTCAACTGTTTTTCCTTGAGTATCTGCAAGTTTCTTAATGTCTTCCTCTGTTGTAGGAACGAACTCATGAAGTGGTGGATCTAAGAAACGGATTGTAACCGGATTTCCTTCTAATGCTTCATATAATGCTTCGAAATCTCCCTGTTGTTCTGGAAGGATTTTTTCAAGAGCAGCTTCTCTTTCTTCTAATGTCTCAGAACAGATCATTTCACGGAATGCATCGATTCTGTTTCCTTCGAAGAACATATGCTCTGTACGGCAAAGTCCGATACCTTCTGCTCCCAGTTCGCGAGCTTTCTTAGCATCTGCAGGTGTATCTGCATTTGTACGAACTTTCATTGTTCTGTATTTGTCAGCCCATCCCATGATTCTTCCGAATTCTCCAGCGATTGTAGCATCTACTGTTGGGATTACTCCGTCGTAAATATTACCTGTAGATCCGTCAAGAGAAATGAAATCTCCTTCATGGTATTCTTTTCCAGCTAATTTGAATTTCTTGTTAGCTTCGTTCATTGTGATGTCACCGCAACCAGATACACAGCATGTACCCATACCACGTGCTACAACGGCAGCGTGAGATGTCATACCACCACGTACTGTCAAGATACCCTGAGCAGCTTTCATACCTTCGATATCTTCTGGAGAGGTTTCAAGACGAACAAGAACAACTTTTTCTCCTCTTGCAGCCCATTCTTTTGCATCGTCAGCTGTGAATACGATTTTACCGCATGCAGCTCCTGGTGATGCTCCAAGTGCTTTTGCAACTGGTGCAGTAGCTTTTAATGCAGCAGCATCAAATTGTGGGTGAAGTAATGTATCTAAGTTACGAGGATCGATCATAGCAACTGCTTCTTCCTCTGTTCTCATACCTTCATCTACTAAATCACAAGCGATTTTCAAAGCAGCCTGAGCTGTTCTCTTACCATTACGTGTCTGTAACATGTATAATTTACCGTGTTCTACTGTAAATTCCATGTCCTGCATATCTCTGTAGTGTTTTTCCAAAGTCTGGCAAACTTCTTTGAACTGTACGAATGCTTCTGGGAATTTTTGTTCCATTTCTGAAATGTGCATTGGTGTACGAACACCAGCAACAACGTCTTCACCTTGTGCATTTGTAAGGAATTCTCCAAATAAACCATTATTTCCTGTAGCTGGGTCACGAGTAAATGCAACACCTGTACCACAATCATCTCCCATGTTACCAAATGCCATCATCTGTACGTTAACAGCTGTTCCCCAAGAATATGGGATATCGTTGTCACGACGGTATACGTTAGCACGTGGGTTGTCCCAAGAACGGAATACAGCTTTTACTGCTCCCATTAACTGTTCTTTTGGATCTGATGGGAAATCTTCACCGATTTTTTCTTTATATTCAGCTTTGAACTGCTCTGCAAGCTCATGAAGATCTTCTGCAGTAAGCTCAACGTCTTGAGTTACTCCTCTGTCTTCTTTCATCTTGTCGATTAATTCTTCGAAGTATTTTTTACCTACTTCCATAACTACGTCAGAGTACATCTGGATAAATCTTCTGTAGCAGTCCCAAGCCCAACGAGCATTTCCTGATGCAGAAGCTAAAGTTTCTACAACTTCTTCATTTAAACCAAGGTTCAAGATTGTATCCATCATACCTGGCATAGAAGCTCTTGCTCCTGAACGAACAGATACAAGAAGTGGATTCTCTTTATCACCGAATTTCTTTCCTGTGATCTCTTCCATTTTAACGATTGCTTCCATGATCTGTTCCATGATCTCATCGTTAATCTTTCTTCCATCTTCATAGTACTGAGTACAAGCATCTGTAGTGATTGTGAAACCTTGTGGTACTGGAAGACCTAATTTTGTCATCTCAGCAAGGTTAGCACCTTTACCACCAAGAGTGTTTCTCATGGTTGCGTCACCTTCTGTGAACATATAAACCCATTTTGTCATGTCTTTGTGACCTCCTAAATAATATTTTTATTAATACACCGCACGAAAAAGACGACTTTCTACCCAAAGTCGATTTTCTATGCTTTATATTATTAACGGGTATAATACGACATTTTTCGTCGTATCTTCATTCTATACGGTTTTTCAGGGTTCGTCAAGGCTTTTTGTTCAATTGGGGACGTAGTAAAATTGAATTTTACTACGTCCCCAATTGAAAATACCCCTGTCCCTTTTTGAACAGTTTTTTTATCCTTCTTTCAGAAAAACTTTATATCCTTTGTAGGCTTCATAAATATCTGCTTTACTTACAATTTCCCATGGAGCATGCATATTCAACACTGCCACTCCACAGTCTATCACTTCCATTCCATACGCAGCCAGAATATACGCAATAGTACCTCCTCCCCCCGCATCTACCTTCCCTAATTCTGCAGTCTGGAAAACTATCTGATTCTTTTCTAATATATTTCTCAAATGTGCAATATACTCTGCATTTGCATCATTAGAACCACTTTTCCCTCTGCTCCCCGTATATTTATTAAATATGATCCCTCTTCCAAAATAAGCAGTATTTTCCTTTTCGTATACACTCTCATACATCGGATCAAATGCCGCACTCACATCACAAGATAGCATTTTTGAATTTGCCAATACTCTTCTTAATTTTAGCTCAGAATATTCTCCCATTCTATCAATAATTTCAGCAACTGTGTTTTCAAAAAATTTCGAATGCATTCCTGTAGCACCGACACTCCCTATTTCTTCTTTATCCACCAACAAGCAACAGGTTGTTCGTTTACCCCCTTCAGTATCAAGCATTGCTAGAAGCGATGTAAAAGCACATGCTCTATCATCCTGTCCATATCCTATAATCATACTTCTATCTATTCCACAGTCTTTTGCTTTTCCAGCCGGAACGATTTCTAATTCTGCAGAAATAAAGTCATCTTCCTCAATATCATACATTTTTTTCAAGAGCTCAAGTATATTTTCCTTCACTGCTTCTTTTTCAATACCTTTCATTGGTTTATTTCCGACAATTAAATCCAATTTTTCACCTTCGATTACTTTGTCGGCTTTATTTTCCATCTGTTCTGCTGATAAATGCACCAATAAATCTGTAATCACAAAAATTGGTTCTTCGTCTTTTTCACCGATTACAATTTCCTGTTTTGTACCATCTTTGCGTACCACAACACCATGTATCGCCAGCGGCAATGCCACCCACTGGTATTTTTTTATTCCTCCATAATAATGGGTATCTAAATAGGCAAATTCTCCAGCTTCATACAACGGATTTTGCTTCACATCAATACGAGGTGAATCTATATGCGCACCTAAAATATTGAGACCAGTTTCAATATTTTCTTTTCCAATCTGAAATAACACAATTGTTTTCTCCATACATACAGAATACACTTTATCTCCTACTTTCAACGGCTCTTTCCCTTTTATGATTTCCTGCAAATCTCTGTACCCTGCCTTTTGCGCTAATTGAATAGTAGCCTTTATGCATTCCCTTTCCGTTTTTCCAAAATTCAGATACTGTTTGTATGCATTGTTTACTTGTTCCAATTTTACATATTCATCTTGACTATATGATTTCCATAAATTTTTCTTAGTCATACTATCCTCCCTTTCAATTGGGGACGTAGTAAAATTCAATTTTATTACGTCCCCAATTGAATACTCTGTCTCTAAATTGCATCTATCCCTGTCTTTTTATCCTATCCAATAATTTTCAATTTCAATTCATCGTAAATCTTATTCAACATTTTATTCGATATTTTCAGCTCTTCTTTTAATCTCTTTTTATATACTTTCCTTAATTCACCCTCTTCCAAAATTTCCATAGCATTTTCCACCCCTTTTTCTTTTTGAAGATCCCACAAGAGCAACAAAGCTTTTTCTTTTCTCTGAATATAAACTTCTTCTTTGCTGTCCATAAATATATCTGGATTTTGGGGTTGATGATATTGCTGGAATTCTTTCCAATCATGAAATTTCATTTTGTAATGTTTGATTGCATTTTCATGTAGTATATCCACAATTTCATTCATATAATCTTTAATACTGCTATACTTATAATCCATTAAGCCTGACACCATGCAGGCTTTCACAGGATTCATATGTATATATTTTAAACAATTCCAAAAATACCGTTCACTTTCAATACATTCACTTCCAAAGCGGTTTTGAAATACATGACCATTTCTATTATTTTTATAATTATAATATTGCGCGTATTTTGCCAAGACTTTTGACATAAACATAGATAATTCTTTTAAGTCCGATTTAATTAGCAGATGTGCATGATTTGACATGATACAGTAAGAATATATTTCAACATCATATTCTTTTAAATATTTTCTGATAATTCTTTTAAAATAATTTTTTTCTCTTGGTTGACCAAATATCTTTTCTTTATTTATTCCTCTGACATAAATATGATAAAATCTTGTGCTGCTTTCTCTTCTTGGTTTGTGCGGCACTCTTCTTCCCTCCTTACATTTAGAGACAGGGATAGATGCAATTTAGGGACACCACTTTTTTTCAATTGGGGACGTAGTAAAATTCAATTTTACTACGTCCCCAATTGACTAAAATTCAAATTTTTTCTCAAAATATGTTTTCAAATCATCAATCTTAACTCGTTCCTGTTCCATAGTATCTCTATCACGAACAGTAACCGCTCCGTCTTCTTCTGATTCGAAATCATATGTAATACAGAATGGTGTTCCGATTTCATCCTGACGACGGTAACGTTTTCCAATATTTCCACGATCATCAAATTCACAGTTATAATATTTTGACAACTGTGCAAATACTTTCTCCGCACCTTCGTTTAATTTCTTAGACAACGGAAGTACACCAATCTTGATCGGAGCAAGCGCCGGATGGAAGTGAAGTACTGTACGAACATCTCCACCTTCTAACTCTTCTTCATCATAAGCACTGCAAAGGAATGCAAGTACCATACGGTCTGCACCAAGTGACGGCTCAATAACGTATGGAATATATTTTTCTTTCTTCTCATCGTCAAAATAAGTCATATCCTGTTTTGATACTTCCTGATGCTGTGTTAAGTCGTAATCTGTTCTGTCTGCGATTCCCCACAGTTCTCCCCAGCCAAATGGGAATAAAAATTCTACGTCAGTCGTAGCCTTGCTGTAGAAGCAAAGTTCTTCTGCAGAATGGTCTCTCGCTTTGATTTCTTCTTCTTTAATTCCAAGTGATTTCAACCAGTCAAGGCAGAATTGTTTCCAGTATGCAAACCATTCCAAATCCGTTCCAGGTTCACAGAAAAATTCTAATTCCATCTGCTCAAATTCTCTTGTTCGGAATGTAAAGTTCCCCGGTGTGATCTCGTTACGGAATGATTTACCGATCTGACCAATACCAAACGGAATTTTCTTTCTGGATGTACGCTGTACATTTTTAAAGTTTACAAAGATTCCCTGCGCAGTCTCCGGTCTTAAATATACTGTATTTTTTGCGTCTTCTGTTACCCCCTGGAAAGTCTTAAACATCAGGTTAAACTGACGGATTTCTGTAAAATTGTGTTTTCCACATGTCGGACATGGAACATTGTGCTCTGTAATCCAAGCTTCCATCTGCTCTTTTGACCACGAATCCACACTTTCTGTCAGTTCGATTCCATTTTCTTCTGCAAAACTTTCAATCAACTGGTCTGCACGAAATCTCTCTTTACATTCTTTACAATCCATAAGCGGATCACTGAATCCTCCCAAATGTCCGGAAGCCACCCATGTCTGTGGATTCATCAAGATTGCACAATCCACACCTACATTATATGGATTTTCCATGATAAATTTCTGCCACCATGCTCTTTTCACATTGTTTTTCAATTCCACACCAAGGTTTCCATAATCCCATGTATTTGCAAGCCCTCCGTAAATCTCAGATCCCGGATATACAAATCCTCTTGATTTCGCAAGTGCTACAATTTTTTCCATTGTTTTTTCCATCTTATTCATTCCTCTCATTTCGAATTTCTTAATGTGTTTCATTATACCGTTAAAGTGCTGATTTTTCAACCCTCTTTCCTAAGCCCTCAGGAAAGCAGGCACATTTCCAAAATTTCCAGTGATTTAAATCGTTTATCCACATACATTCCCGTATATTGTTTCATAATCTTTCCAAGCTGTTTGAGCACCTCATCTGACACAACAAACGTATACAGTTTCTCAATCATAGAAGTTACTACATACTGCATCGTATAAAGAGTCGAACTATTGATCAGGATTCCATCAGACACTGTACGCCTGCACTTTTCACATACAATCCCTCTGTTTCTGCAACTGAACAAAACACCTTGCTCCCGCGTACCACACCCTGTGCAGTGAAACACATCCGGATACTCTCCGTTTACAACCAGCGTCTTCAATTCAAATATGTACCTCACCAGTTCTCTCGGAATCTTATTTGAAGATAATGCCCGCAATGTCTGATACAAAAGCCTTAACATCTGCCGCTCGTCATTGTGTTCTTTCGTATAATAATCGGCAAACTCCATAAAATAAAATCCATAGTAAGCCCCCTCTAAATCCGTTGCAAGTTCCATAAAATAATTGGAAATGTTTGCCTGCAGCAGATTATAGGAACTTCTTCCCTCATACAAAACGAATTCGCCAAAAGAAAAAGGATTCGTCGCGCCAAGAAGATGGCTGTTCTGTCTTCTTGCCCCTTTTGCAAACGCTGAAATCTTTCCTTTTTCTTTTGTCAAAATCACAATTCTTTTATCATTCTCACCGATAGGTGACGCGGACAGTATCATCCCTGTCACTGTTACTGACTGACTCAAGTGTTCTCTCTCCCACGTTTCTATTTTTCGGCTGCACACAGGAATATTCCTCTTTGCCAACTCCCTTGTAAGACAAATAATCTGTCACGCAGCCTGTCTTTGTAAATGTTTCCCACCAATCTGTTTTCGTCATGAAAAATCCCTCCTTTGTGCTTCTAACATTAGGATTTCCCATTCGACCGTTTCCATACTGAGACTATCTGCCAGTTCTTTTTGTGTCGCAACCCCTTGACAAGTTTATTCTTCCTCGTTTTTATATCCAAAATTCTGAATCAAGAAGTCACTGTCTCTCCAGTCTTTCTTCACCTTCACCCACAACTGTAAGTTTACCTTGCAATCTAAAAGACGCTCAATCTCAAATCTGGCGGTACTTCCTATCTTCTTTAACATGCTTCCCTGTTTTCCGATGATGATTCCTTTATGTGAATCACGCTCACAAATGATCGTTGCATCGATGTCCATCACTTTCTTTCGCGCTTTCATACGGTCAATCGACACTGCAATTCCATGCGGAATTTCCTCATTCAGACAGTGCAGCGCCTTTTCGCGAATCAATTCCGATACAATCTGGCGCTCCGGCTGATCTGTAACCGTATCCTCATCATAGAACTGTGGACCATACGGCAGATACTGCAAAATCACTTTCACAAGCTCATCTGTATTCTCCCCGCTTCTTGCCGATACCGGAACAATCTCCGCAAAATCATATATTTTACGATATGCATCTATAAACGTCAGCACTTCTTCTCTTTTTACCATATCTACTTTATTAATTACCAGCACAACCGGCGTCTTTACTTTTTTTAACTGGTCTGCGATGTGTTTCTCCCCTGCCCCGATAAAGGTAGACGGCTCCACAAGCCAAAGTACCACATCGACCTCATTCAATGTCCGCTCCGCCACATTCACCATATATTCCCCAAGCTTATTTTTCGCCTTGTGGATTCCAGGTGTATCTACAAAGACAATCTGACCTTCCTCCGTTGTCAAAACGGTCTGGATTCGATTTCTTGTTGTCTGCGGTTTGTTCGATGTAATCGCGATCTTCTGTCCGATCAGATAATTCATCAATGTAGATTTCCCTACATTCGGTCTCCCGATCAATGTTACAAAACCTGATTTATAATCTGCTCTCATAGCTTCTCCTATCTGTATATTTTCTGCTGCTTACACAGCTAAACTCCTCACTTATAACCGAACTGTTAAAATAAACTTTTTGTCTCTTTAAACAAGCTCTTCTGCTCCTCAATTTTCTCTTCGCTTCCGATTACGCAAATCTGATTGCTTCCAAGAACTGCCTCAACCACTTCCGCCAGTGCCCGGATATCCTCTTCGTTTGCATCCAAAATCTGCGCTCTCTCTTCTTCTATCATCTGTGCAGTCACATGATTCATATAAAGATTCATAGAACGCTCTCCTTTTAATGCCGGAGTCATAGGCTGATCAATATTGCTTATCGTCCCGATAATATATTTCGTCATGTCCCGTTCTCCTACTGAGAATTGTCTCAGATATTCTGCCACACCCTCGTAAATCTCATTTGTCTTTTCCAGATTCGGATCGCGATAAGACACAAAGTAACCATCTCCGATTCTTGTGAAATTACTCATGCATCCGTATGCTCCGCCTTTTACACGGACGTTCTGCCACAGATAATCATAACTTAAAATCACTTTCAAAATCTGGAGCGCTCCAGTATAAGAAGCTCCACCGTCAATAAAGTTTCCTGCGCGAGCTACATACTGTACTTTGGACGATGTCTTAAATCCTTCATTTTTCTTTTCACAGTGAATCACACAAGGCTGCCCCTGTACAGGCTCCGTAAATAATTTCGCCTTCAATTCACTCACAAGTTTTTCCAAATCTTCCATTCCTTCTCTTGCAGCCGTGTAACTTACCATCATATTTTCCGGACGGAACAGTAATTTCGTAAGTGTCTGCAGATTCTTTATCAAAACATCCTTCTCTTCCTCAAAATGCTCTTCAATCTGTTTTACAATCTCATAGTATCCGATTCCTGATGTCAGGTCTTTCAACTTTGATAACGGAGATGCATACGACATTGCTCGCAGAGCCGCTGTTGTATGTCCGGAAGACTGAAAACGCATCTGCAGTCTTGATTTTGCCATGGAAAGAATCTCTTTCAGACGTTTTTCATCTGTCAGTTGCGACTCTGTTAAAATCTCCTGCATCATACAGAATGCAACCGGAAGTTTGCCATATAAGGCTTTTGTCTTGATCTCAAACGTTGCCTTAAACTCTTTTTCCTTCACTTTTTCTACATTCGGATACAATTCAAGCGACGTCCCGATACCACCTGTGTGTACATTGATCTCATTGAACAGCTCACCATATTCATAGTTATTTGTGTCAATAATCCCGAGTACCGCCTGCAAAATTCCTGCATACGGAAGCATCTCTTCTGATACTCCTGACAGATCGAACAATAAATCCACATATCCGATTCCATTTGTCTCAATCTCGTGATAAACAACCGGCGTGCTGTCAAAATCCAGCACTTCATTATAAATCGGCGCAATCTCACGGCTGATGTCTTCTCTTCTCAGCACTGGAATCTTTTCCAAATCTTCCGCTGCCGACGGTTCTTCCTGATACTGCTGCAATTGTTTCGTATCCCGTACCAGTTTTTCAACTTCTTCGTCACTCAATCCTTCTTTATAATTCTGAAGTTTTTCTTCCAGTTCTCTGTCCATTCTTGCAGTGCGCCCTTTTTCCGGTTTCACTACAACAATCGCTCCATGTGTGTTGTCAAGCAGATATTTCTGGATTAACTTCTCAAAATATCCGTTCTCTATATTTTCCTTCAGGAATTCAAATGTCTCAATTGCCTCCACATGAATAAATGGTTTCTCATCATCATACAGCCAGCTGTCAAAAATCTGAAGTCCATACATCAGCCCTTTTGGATAATTTCCAAAATCAGCCTCACGATAACGGAATTCATGATAATTGATACCTGCTTCCAGCGCCTTCGTATCCATTCCCTTTTTCACGATCTCTGACAATGTTCGTTCCACAATAGAAAGAAACTCTTCTTTTTGCTCCAAATTTGCATTTTTCGCAATAATCGAGAAAATTGGCTGATAAATTCCATTGTCATACGATCCCATAATATCTTTTCCGATACCGGCATCCACAAGCGCCTTCTTAAGCGGTGCGCCCGGTGCAGATAAAAGTGCATAGTCCAAAACCTGAAACGCCAGATACAATTCGCGGTCAAGACTTGTTCCGATTACTTTATTGTATGATAAATAAGTATTATCCTCCTCCGACTCGTCACTTGCAATTGAATATTCCATCTCAATCTCTTTTACAGCATCAAATGGAGCCTGCTCTCTGATTGCAGAATCAATCTGCAGTGTATCAAACTTCGACAGATACTCTCGATCCAGCCATTCCAGCTTTTCTTCCATATCCATGTCGCCATACAGATAAATATAGCTATTGGACGGATGATAATATCTGCTGTGAAATTCTAAGAACTGCTCATACGTAAGCTCCGGAATCACTTCCGGGTCTCCGCCCGACTCATTCGCGTAAGAGGTATCTGGAAAAAGTGAATTCAGGATCACACGGTCAAGTACTCCCTCCGGTGAGGAAAATGCTCCTTTCATCTCATTGTACACCACCCCATTATAAGTCAGCGCATCCTCTTTTGATTCCAGATTATAGCTCCATCCCTCCTGACGGAATATCTCATCATGCTCATAAATATTCGGATAAAACACCGCATCCATATAAACATGCATCAGATTCTGAAAGTCCTTTTCATTGCAGCTTGCCACCGGATAGACCGTTTTGTCCGGGTAAGTCATCGCATTCAAAAATGTGTTCAATGATCCTTTCACAAGCTCTACAAACGGATCTTTTACCGGAAAATTTTTCGATCCGCACAGCACCGAATGCTCCAAAATATGCGGAAGTCCTGTACTGTCCTCCGGAGGAGTGCGAAATCCAATCGTAAACACCTTATTTTCATCATCATTTTCCATCAAAAGCACTCTCGCCCCGCTTTTTTTATGGCGCAGCAGATATCCTTCCGACTTCAAATCCTTCAATTCTTTTTGCTGTATCAGCTCATAGTTTGTCATTGCATTTATGTTCATATATTTCCTCTTTTCTACTGTCATAAGCTTTTATTTTTAGTCTTCCCATATATTTCTATTGTAACACAAAAATAAGAGCATCGTAAACTTAAAGTTTACGATGCTCTTTCCCCTTATTTTTTCATACTCAACACCAGCAGTGTCCCTACCATCAACACTATACCAATCGGCAGCGCAATCCATGCGCTCTGCACAAATCCGGCGATAATATAAGTCACAAACGATACCGCTGCAGCTGTTATCGCATACGGAAGTTGAGTGGACACATGACTTACATGGTCACACTGTGCACCTGCCGACGCCATGATCGTCGTGTCAGAAATCGGCGAACAATGATCTCCACAAACCGCACCGGCCATACATGCTGAAATAGAAATAATCATCAGTTCGTGGTTCGTGTTTGCAAAAATCGCAACTACGATTGGGATTAAAATACCAAAAGTTCCCCATGATGTCCCTGTCGCGAATGCAAGAAAGCATCCAATCAGGAAAATGATCGCCGGCAGGAAGTTCATCAGTCCACCCGCAAATTGCTCAACTGTCGTTGCAACAAATTCTGCTGCTCCAAGACTGTCTGTCATCGCTTTTAATGTCCACGCAAATGTCAGGATCATGATTGCCGGCACCATCGCCTTGAATCCTTCCGGAATACATGACATACAATCCGAGAAATTCAATACTTTGCGTACCACATACAATGCAATCGTTATGATCAGTCCGAAAAAGCTTCCAAGCACAAGACCTACAGATGCATCACTGTTTGAAAATGCCTCCACAAATCCTACTCCATCAAAAAATCCGCCTGTATAGATCATTCCGATAACACAGCACACAATCAGTGAAAGAATCGGAATCACCAGATCAATTACCTTTCCATTATGATTCACAACACCTTCAGATACATTTTCATACGGTCTGTTCTCTGTTGTATAGAGATCACCTTTCAAAGCATTCATCTCATGTGTTCTCATCGGACCGTAGTCTGCTTTGAGCAATACGATTCCAATCATCATCACAATTGTAAGAAGCGCATAAAAATTATATGGTATTGCCTGCATAAAGATTGAAAATCCATCTTCCCCTTCTACAAAACCGGTCACCGCTGCTGCCCACGAAGAAATCGGTGCAATGATGCAGACCGGCGCCGCTGTAGCATCGATTAAGTAAGACAACTTTGCACGAGACACATTGTGTTTGTCTGTCACCGGACGCATCACGCTTCCCACAGTCAGACAGTTAAAATAGTCATCAATAAAAATCAACACACCAAGTGCAATTGTCGCAAGCTGTGCGCCCACACGTGATTTGATATGTTGTCCTGCCCATTCTCCGAATGCTGCGGAACCTCCTGCTCTGTTCATCAAGGAGACCATCGCCCCCAATATCACAAGGAATACCAAAATCCCAACATTATACTTGTCAGAAAGCACACTGATAATTCCGCCTTCAAAAATATGTACTACCGTTTTTTCAAATGAAAATCCTGAGTAGAGTAATGCTCCTACTAAAATACCAACAAACAGTGAACTATATACTTCTTTTGTGATCAACGCGAGAGCAATCGCCACAACGGGAGGGATCAATGCCCAAAAAGTAGCATACAGTTCCGGTTTCAGTGCTTTCTCAGCCGCAAACACCGTCATAGACAGTATCAGCGTCAACACAAAAACACTCGAACACACTGACAATACTTTCTTTTTTGAAATATGCATAAATAAGTTCCTCTCTTTCCTTCAAAGGGTATCTCCCCTGATAATAAAAACCATGAATGACCTTTGTGTAAAAGCACATTCATGGTTCCCGCATACTTATCCTGCATCTTTTCTTTCGTATTCCTAACAAACCAACGATAGCTCTCCACATAAGTGACAGTATATTGCATATTCTGCAATATCCCAGAGATATCTTTCTGGACAAAAAAACATCTCTTCGGCGACTTTCCCTTTCGTATGTGGCGGCTGTCCAACTTTGCCACACAATACTGATGAAATCCGCACCTCTATCCTTTTAGTCATTCAATTATTAATAGTATATCATAACTTTCCTCGATTGTTAATACTCAATTTAAAATTCTGTTGCCCGGTGGCATGCTGCTTTGTGTCCTTCTCCAAACTTTTGGAGAACAGGCGTCTCTTTTTTACACTGTTCTGCTGCATATGGACATCGACTGTAAAATGCACAGCCCACAAAATTTTCCGTTCGAATCGGCTGTTCTCCTTTTAATGCCACAAACGTTTTTCTGCTGACATATGGATCCAAAGCCGCTGCGAGCAACGCTTTTGTATAAGGATGCAGCGGATTTGAAAACAATTCTTCTGTCTCTGCCTCCTCTACCAATGTACCAAGATACATTACTCCCACACGATCCGATATAAACCGCACAACACCAATATCATGCGATATAAAAAGCAGACTAAGTTTTAGTTCTTTTTGCAGCTTTTTGAGCATGTTTAAAATCTGTGCCTGAATTGATACATCCAAAGCCGATACCGGTTCATCACACACGATCAGTTTGGGCTGTACAACCAGTGCACTTGCAATCCCAAGACGCTGAACCTGTCCTCCGGAAAGTTCATGCGGAAATCGAAAATAATACTCTTTTTCAAGTCCCACACGTCTCAGCACCTCGACTGCCTGATTTCTCCTTTCCTCACGGTCTTTCACACCGTGAATAAAAAGAATATCCTCCAATATACTTCCAATCCTTTGACGCGGATTCAATGCAGACAGTGTATTTTGAAACACCATCTGTATCTCCTTTCGAAACGGACGAAATTCTTTTTCACTCAGACTGCACAAATCTGTCCCTTCATAAAAAATCGAACCGCTGTCTGTTTTAGACAATCCTACAATTGCCCGTCCGCTTGTCGACTTTCCGCACCCAGACTCTCCTACCAGCCCATAGGTCTCTCCCTTTTTGATATAAAACGACATCCCGTCCACCGCATTCATACGCTCTTTTGAATCAAAAAGTTTTCCTGTATTTCTATATATCGGATATGTTTTTTTCAGATTTTTTACCTCAAGCAAATATTCGCCCATAATCACTCCTCACTTTCCGCATTTTCTTTATCTACATATTTCCAGCATTTTACAAAATGTCCCGAAGTGGCTTCTACCAAAGGCGGATGCTGTTGTTCGCACTTTTTATCAGCGTACAGGCATCTCGTACAAAAATGGCATCCGTCCGGTATCTGAGAAATAGACGGAACCGCTCCATGTATCGTAGGCAATTCCATATCTCGTTCCACTCCCAGATGCGGAATACATGACAATAATCCTTTTGTATATGGGTGAAGCGGATTAGAAAAAAGCTCCTCTGTCACGGCATCTTCTACAATTTGTCCAAGATACATCACCTTCACACTGTGACACAACTGCGACACCGCGCCCATATCATGAGTGATGAACAGTACCGACATTCCCATTTTTTCATTCAACTTTCGTATCAGATGTAAAATTTGTTCCTGAATCGTCACATCCAAAGCTGTCGTCGGTTCATCCGCTATCAAAAGCTTTGGCTCACATGCCAGCGCCATCGCAATCATTACCCTCTGTTGCATTCCTCCCGACAACTCAAACGGATATTTTTTCATACAATTTTGTGGATTTGGAATCCCTGTCAATTTCAACATTTCAATCGAACGTTCCTGTGCCTCTTTTTTGGAAATGTTTTTATGAAAAAGAAGAATCTCACTCAACTGTTTCCCAACCGTATGAACCGGGCTCAATGAATTCAATGGATCTTGAAAAATAATAGAAATTTTTTCTCCTCGGATTTTTCGCATCTGAGACAGAGGACGTTTCAAAAGATCCTCTTTTTCAAAGAGAATCTCTCCTTCATACCGAACAGATGTGTCATGCTCTTTCAAACGCAGAATAGACTGGGACATAACACTTTTCCCAGAACCCGATTCTCCTACAATCCCTGTGATTTCTCCCGGATAAACAGAAAAATCCACACCGTCAACTGCCGGAAACCATTTTTTATGAATTGGAAACGACACCTTCAGCCCCTTCATTTCCAACAGTACTTCCTGCTCTCTTTCATTGTTCTTCGCTTGCATTATTTACCTGCTCCTCCTTTCGTTTTAGGATCCAGAAAATCTCTAAGACCGTCTCCCAAAAGATTCAGGCTCAGCACGCATACGATAACAGCAATCCCCGGACATAACATCGTCCAAGGCGCCTTTGAAAAAACAAGTTTGCTCGCCTGAAGCATATTTCCCCAACTTGCCGCCGGCGCCGGGATTCCTGCTCCCAAAAAACTGAGAGATGCTTCCGAGATAATCGCCTGTGCAAAAATGAAAGATGCCTGCACTGTAAGCGGGGAAATAACCCCTGGTAAAACTAATTTCCATAAAATTCTAAAATTGCTAAATCCCTGTACCTTGGCAGCTTCCACATACGGCTGTTCCCGAATAACCAACGCCCTCGCCCTCACTGTTCTGGCAACACTCGGCGTGTAGACAACCGTAAGCGCAATCACTACATTCCAGCTTGATGTGCCTAATGCGGCTATCAGCGCAATCGCCAAAAGAATTCCAGGTATCGCGATCAATCCGTCACAGATCCTCATTAAAATTTGATCTAATATTTTAAAATAGCTTGCATAAATTCCGATCAGTGTTCCAATAACACAGGATAATACGGCTACGCTTCCCCCTACCCAAAGAGAAACCCTTGCCCCATACATCAGACGAATAAAAAGATCTCTCCCAAATTCATCTGTTCCAAATAAATATGCTCCTCCGGGTGCTCTGAAACGCTCGGATACCGACATTGCATTCGGATCGGCAGAACTGATAAGCGGGACAAAAACCGCAGCTGTCAAGATGACAAGAAACCCGATTGTTCCTATTATTAATGCAGGATTTCCCAAAATCCTTTCTTTTGTAAGCTCTCTTTGTTCCTTAAAAATCGTCTTACTTGCCTCCGACATACTTTTACGTGTAAAATACATTTTTCGTCACCTCCTATTTCAATCCTGGCCGAAGTCTCGGATCCACAAAACCATACAGTACATCTACTGTCAAATTCACAATCACATATAACAATGTGACAAAGAGAACCACTCCCTGAATCACAAATACATCTCTTCGATTGATCGAACTAAGCGTCAGCATACCAAGACCCGGAATGTTAAATAATGTCTCTGTCACAATCGTTCCGGTAATGAGACTTCCGAAAGACTGACCGATTGCAGTCAATATGACTGGCGCCGCATTTTTCAGACCATATCTCAAAATTACGGTTCTCTCTTTAAGACCTTTTGAGCGTGCCGTATGAATATAATTCATATGCAGTACATCAAGCAAAGAAGAACGAATCATTCTTGTAAGATATGCAGCCTGCACAATTCCAAGTGAAAGTGCCGGCACAAACAGATATTTTAAATGTTCCAGTATTCCTTCTGACAAACTTGCATAACCAGCTACCGGGAACCAATGATTGTAGACGCTAAAAATAAGCATCAAAAACATACTAAGCAAAAACCCCGGAAGCGCCACCCCCAAAAGTGAAGTTGTGACAGCTGCCACATCCACCGCAGTTCCTCTTTTACAGGCAGCAAGAATCCCCAACGGAACCGCTAACAGCAGTGCAATAATCTGTGCAAGGATTGCAAGACTCAATGTTGGCGGAAAATATTCTGCGATAGCCTCTAATACAGACTGATGTAAAAAATATGATGTCCCCCAATCGCCTTGAAGTACTTTCCCAAACCAATCCACATATTGTGTAAGAAATGGGCGATCAAATCCCAGCTCTGCATTCAAAGTATGTATCTGTTCCGGTGTTGCTTCCATTCCAAGTAATGCCGTCGCCGGTCCGCCCGGTATCATATATACAATCAAAAAAGCAACACAGGACACTACAAGCAAAACCGGTATCAGTGACAAAATACGTTTAAAAATATATGATAACATCCAAATACACTTCCTTTCTCATAAAATCAGCGGACTGCTTTTGCACTCCGCTGTTAACCTGTTTCTATTTTGAAGCTGTTGCATTCCAATAAATCGGAAATCTCAAATAATCCACACCATCTACATTTGCACTCATGGCATTCACTCCGGTGTAATGTCCAAGTACCGTAGCTGCACCATATTCATATAAGAATGTCTGCAAATCTGCCCATGCCGCAGAAGCATCTTCCGCTGTCGCCGCCGAACGAATCGCTGCGATTCCATCTGTGACTTCCTGACGGTCCAGACCTGCCCAGCCTTTATCCAATACAGAAAGCTGGATTGGAAGCATATTATAACTGTTACTTGTAATGAACATAGAGAACTGTTTCGGATCTGCTCGATGTTCCATAAAAGTACTAAAATCATAGCTTTCTACTTCTGCATTGATTCCCGCTTTCTTTAGCTGTTCCTGCACAACCAAAGTGGCATTATACATTTCTGCATAATCCGGGGTCGTTACCAAAACAATCTTTTCGTTATTGTATCCTGCTTTTTTCAATAATTCTTTTGCTTTTTCCACATCATTTTGGTTATAGTATTCTTTTCCTGCATCTGTTCCCCACTGAGTATCAGTAGGCACGCACCATCCTGCATTCACTTCATATAAATCTTTGTTACCATAACTTGCAAGAAGAATATCGTCACAGTTCAGTGCTGCAAGAATTGCCTGTCTCATATTTACATCTGCCATGATTCCTTCCGTTGTATTGAGGAACAAATTCAGTGTACCTCCTCTTTCAACGCTCATTTTTAAAGATTCATCTTTTGACAGCTCCTCATAATTATCTGCCGGAATTTCCTCCGCAATATCATACTGACCATTCTGCAGACCTGCAATACGAGTTGCCGCATCTGTAACTACATCAAAATAAAGTGTCTCTGTAGCTGCTTTCTTTTCGCCCGCAATACCTGTCGATGCGTCTTTTGAAGGCTGATAATCCTCATTTTTCTCCAATTTTACATATTGATCCTGTTTCCACTCAGACACTTTGTAAGGTCCCGTACCAATATATTCGCTGATACCGTCTGCGCCTGCTGATTCAACTACTTCTGCCGGGTAAATCGCAGCAAACTGAATCGGACTTGCAAGAATCATAATAATGTCAGATGACGCCTGATTTACTTTTAAATTCACAGTATAGTCATCTACTTTTTCAAATGTAGAGCCTCCAATCAACGTGTTCGCTTTCGGAGAAGTTTCAATCCAGCGGTTCATAGATGCAACAACATCATCTGCCGTCATCTCCTCCCCATTGTGGAATTTCACACCCTGTCGAAGCTTAATCGTGTAAGTCATTCCATCATCACTCACCTCATAAGACTCTGCTAAGACAGGTGTTGGCTCATAATTTTCATCCATTGCAAACAGCGATTCGTATACATGAATTCCAATTCCCCCGACGATATTAGAATTTACCGATTGCGGATCCAGCGATGGCGGATTCGCAGAAATGGCTATATGTATCTCATCTTTTTTACTTGATTTTTTACCATCGTCATTTTTGTCCGACTTTGTGTTTCCACAGCCTGATACCAAAAGCGCTACACACATTGTCAATGCCAAAATACACGATAATGCTTTTCTTTTCATAATTTACTAATCCTCCTTTATTTTTACCCGTCTATTCTACTTGAATCTATTCCCCCTGTAAAATTGATTTATTTTATAAAAGAGTGGCATTTATCGAAGTCATCAATAAATACCACTCTTTTATTCTACTTTAAATTGACGATAGCAAATGCACCTGTCTCTTTCCAAAACTGGCAAATCATACGTCTCATATTTTCTTCGTTCACGTTGCCCTCCAGTGTAAGTTCACAACTGAGTCTATTTCCATATTCCATTGCCGATACTCCACTTACCGCTATCCGATTCAGATACAACATATGCATATACAATCCCATTTCTTTTTTCTCACAGCAAAATTTCATGACCACTCGTTCATGTGGCTCTTTTCCTGTAAATCCTGCACTTTTCAGCGTTGTTTTCAAAACTTCTTCCTGCAGTTCTTGTAGAACTCCATATTGATACCTTCTGCTGATCTGCATCACATCTTTCAAAAACGCAGTGTATGCCTCTTGCGTTTCTCCTTGTGTGTCTTCTGATCTGTCCGCTATAATTTCCGTTTCCCGCTTTGGCACATATACCTCTTCCTTTGTCTTCGCCTTTGCTTCTGCAACCTGTCTTGAACATGCCAGCCGTTCTAAAAACAATGGCTTCATGCTGTTGTCTATCTCATCAATTTTTTTTCGGATATCATCTAACATTTATTTTCTCCTTTGACCATGTACAAAAAACTCCCGGCATAACAATATGTTTGTTATACCAGGAGTTTTATATCTTTTATTGATTCTGATTATTCAGCATCATTTCCATAAAGAGTAACAAGCTTATTCAGGTAAGCATATCTCTCTTTTGCTGCTTCTTCAGATTTTGCAAATAATTCTTCTGCTCTTTCCGGATTCATTCTTGCCAATGCATTGTAACGAACCTCTCCATTTAAGAATTCTTTGTAGTCTTCTGTTGGAGCTTTACTGTCAAGTGTAAATTTGTTCTCTGCTGCAGGATTGAAACGGAAGTTGTGCCAGTATCCTGATTTTACTGCTAATTCTTCTTCAGTCTGAGCTTTGCTCATACCCTTCTTGATACCATGGTTAATACATGGGGCGTAAGCAATGATCAATGATGGTCCTGGATAAGCTTCTGCTTCTGCAATTGCTTTTACAGTCTGGTTAAAGTCAGCTCCCATAGCGATCTGTGCTACATATACATATCCGTAGCTCATTGCAATGCTTGCCATATCTTTCTTCTTCACTTCTTTACCGCCTGCTGCAAACTGAGCGATTGCACCTGTCGGTGTAGATTTAGAAGATTGTCCACCTGTATTAGAATAAACTTCTGTATCGAATACCATAATGTTGATGTCCTGACCAGATGCCAATACATGGTCAACACCACCGAATCCGATATCGTAAGCCCAACCGTCTCCACCGAAGATCCATTGAGATTTTTTCGCTAAGAAGTCTTTGTTATTTACGATGTCTTTGCAAACTTCGCAGTCAGCACCTTCTAATGCTGCAACTAAGTTATCTGTAGCTGTTCCGTTTGTAGCTCCGCAGTTGAATGTATCTAACCATTCTTTGCAAGCTGATTTTACTTCTTCAGAAGCCGCTTCAGAAGCTGCAACAGATTCTACTTTTGCTTTCAATCCATTTCTCAACGCTTTTTGAGCTAATAACATACCGTAACCAAACTCAGCATTGTCTTCAAATAATGAGTTAGACCATGCAGGACCTTGTCCTTTTTCGTTTACTGTATATGGTGTAGATGGTGAAGAGTTACCCCAGATTGAAGAACAACCTGTTGCGTTTGCGATGTACATTCTGTCACCAAATAACTGTGTGATTAATTTTGCGTATGGAGTCTCTCCACAACCTGCACAAGCTCCTGAGAACTCTAAAAGTGGTTGTTTGAACTGGCTTCCTTTTACTGTAGTCTCTTTGAATTTTGCAACTACTTCTGGTTTTACAGGAATCTCTCTTCCGTAATCGAAGAAATCTTGTTTTCCAGCATTTTCTTCCATGTTCTTCATAACAAGAGCTTTTTCACCCTTCTTACCTGGGCATACGTTAGCACATGAACCACATCCTGTACAGTCATAAGCAGATACTGTCATTGTAAATTTCAGCCCCGGCATACCAACCATATCGATTGTTTCTAATCCTTCTGGTGCATTTGCAACTTCTTCTTCTGTCAATGCAACCGGACGGATAACTGCGTGAGGACATACATATGCACAGCGGTTACACTGGATACAGTTTTCTGGCTGCCATACTGGAATATCTACTGCAATACCACGTTTTTCATATGCAGATGATCCTGATGGTGTTGTACCATCTACATATTCTGTAAATGCAGATACTGGTAAACTGTTACCTTCCTGAGCATTTACTTTTGCCTGAATATTTTTAACAAAATCAACAACGTCTTCTCTTCCGCCTTTTACTTCCGGTGTAAATAAACCTTCATCTTCAGCGTCTTTCCAAGACTCTGGAACTTCGATCTCAACAACCTGTTTTGCACCGGCATCGATTGCATCGTAGTTCATCTGTACAATCTTATCACCTTTTTTACCATAAGAAGCTTTTGCAGCTGCTTTCATTAATTCGATTGCATGTTCTTCCGGAATGATGTTTGCAAGTTTGAAGAAAGCTGACTGAAGAACAGTGTTGATACGTCCGCCAAGTCCGATCTCTTTACCAATCTTGATACCATCAATCACATAGAATTTAATGTTGTGATTTGCAATAAATGCCTTCACCTGTCCTGGTAAATGTTTTTCAATACCTTCCATATCCCATGGGCAGTTCAATAAGAATGTACCACCGTCAACTAATTCCTGAACCATGTTATATTTGTTAATATAAGACGGATTATGACAGGCAACAAAATTCGCCTGTTTGATCAGGTATGTTGATTTAATCGGGCTCTTACCGAAACGTAAGTGAGACATTGTCACACCGCCTGATTTCTTAGAGTCATAATCAAAGTAAGCCTGTGCATACATATCTGTATTGTCACCGATGATCTTGATAGAGTTCTTGTTAGCACCTACAGTACCGTCAGCGCCAAGTCCCCAGAATTTACAGTTGATTGTTCCTTCCGGTGTTGTAACTAATGGAGCTCCAACTTCTAATGATAAGTTTGTCACATCATCCACAATACCGATTGTGAATTTCTGTTTTTCAGTATTGTCATATACTGCAACGATCTGAGCCGGTGTTGTATCTTTAGAACCTAATCCGTAACGTCCTGTAAATACAGGTACTGCATCAAATTTTGTTCCTTTTAATGATGCAACTACATCTAAGTATAATGGCTCGCCAAGTGCACCTGGTTCTTTTGTTCTGTCAAGAACTGTGATCTGTTTTACAGATTCTGGAATTGCATTGATCAAAGCTTCTGCACAGAATGGTCTGTAAAGACGAACTTTTACAACACCTACTTTTCTTCCTGCTGCCAATAAATAATCAACTGTCTCGTCGATTGTATCACATACAGAACCCATAGCGATAATTACATGTTCTGCATCTTCTGCGCCATGGTAGTTGAATAATTTATAGTTTGTTCCAATCTTTTCATTAACTTTATCCATGTATTCCTGAACGATTGCAGGCATTGCATCATAGAATGGATTACATGCTTCTCTTGCCTGGAAGAAGATATCCGGGTTCTGAGCAGAACCTCTCTGACAAGGATGATTTGGATTCAACGCATGTTTTCTGAACGCATCAATCGCATCCATATCTGCCATATCTTTTAAATCTTCATAATCCCAAGTCTCGATTTTCTGAATCTCATGAGATGTACGGAATCCGTCAAAGAAGTTGATAAACGGAATCTTTCCTTTGATTGCTGATAAATGTGCAACCGGTGTCAAGTCCATAACTTCCTGTACGCTTGATTCACAAAGCATCGCACATCCTGTCTGGCGGCAGGCATATACGTCAGAATGATCACCAAAAATTGATAATGCATGGCTGGCTAAAGCACGTGCTGATACGTTGAATACACCTGGTAATTGTTCTCCTGCGATTTTATATAAATTAGGAATCATAAGCAGTAATCCCTGAGATGCTGTATATGTTGTTGTAAGAGCACCTGCTGCTAAAGATCCGTGCACTGTACCAGCTGCACCTGCTTCTGACTGCATTTCTGTAACCTGAACTGTCTGTCCAAAAATATTTGTTCTACCTTGTGTAGCCCATTCATCTGTAGCTTCCGCCATAACTGATGAAGGTGTAATAGGGTAAATAGCTGCAACATCTGTGAATGCATATGAAGCATGAGCTGCTGCATGATTACCATCCATGGTTTTCATTTTTCTTCCCATTGGTTTGTTCCTCCTTCAAATTTTCAAAATTGTATTTTGACATATATGATATTATAGTCCTTTCGAAGTTAAAAGTCTAGTTCGTTTTTGTTTCTTTTAAAATACAAAAAGGGAAAAGCAGCTCTCCACTACTTTTCCCTCACACTAATTATTTTTTTCTATTCCGTGACGCTCCAAAAAGCTGTCATACCCTGCATGATATACAAACAAAATACTTTTCACAAACAGGCACGCAAACGCATATCCAAAGAGCAGACCTGTCACAAATCTTCTGCTGTTCGTGCTCTCATATGAAGTCAAAAATTGTAAGAAACCATCTATGAGCAGCGGTATCATCAGCAGAACAGTCAACCCAAGATTTGGTATGTACCATGCACACAGACAGAAAAATAAAATCATGCCAACCAATTCGCCTGTACATCTCGCACAAATCGGGAACTGTATTCCTCGAAAATGAAATGATCGTTCTTTTCTGCAGTGACAACCGAAAAATATCGGCAACCACTTATAAATAAAAGCACGCATCTTTTAGTAATAGTATCCCATACTTGCCGATCCGATTCCAATCACGAAGATAATAACATAGAACAGTATACTGAGAACCACACCAACAATCGCTCCGATTCCTGCTTTTTTCGCAGTATTCGGTTTTTCTTTGTTCCAGACAAGGAATAAAATCAAGCCTACGATCGGAATACAGCATCCTAAAACACTCCATCCAAAGCTCCCACTGTCATTGTTTGCTGACGGCACCATGCCTCCCTGCCCTTGTGCTGTTCCACAGTATGTGCACACATTTGCATTGTCGTCAATCTCTTTTCCACAATTTTTACAATACATCTCTCATCCTCCTATATCAATAGTGTAAGTGATATCCCCTTCTTTTCAACAAGTATAACAAATTAATTTCAATTAGTCTACTATTTTTGTCCAATTGGCACAACTTTCTTTCTTCCAACCACTAATAAAACTGCCGATACTACAACAAGCACCGCTGCAAGAACCTGTGATACGGCAACTCCGTTGAAAAATTGCAGTTGATCTGTTCGAAGTCCTTCAATCCAGAATCTTCCGACACCATATCCAAACAGATACATCAAAAAGATTTCTCCATTAAATTTTTTATGCTTTCTCCACAATAACAGGATTATGAGCACACCGATATTCCATACCGACTCATACAAAAAGGTAGGATGCACCTGTATAAACTCAATTCCGTTGATTACCTCAATATGTTCCCGCATTTTTTCCGTGATATCCGATGCCCGAACTGCATCTATAGGAAGCTGCATGGCAAACAGATTGTTGGTATATTCTCCGAACGCCTCTCGGTTAAAAAAATTCCCCCATCTGCCGATAATCTGTCCCAATATCAGCCCAAGTCCTGCCGTATCCACAAGCAATCCAAAAGAAATCTTTCTTCTGCGCGAAAACACAAACACAGTAATCATAGCAGCGATTACTCCACCATAAATTGCAAGCCCTCCCTCGCGGAGATTCAGAATACTCAACAGATCATCTTTATACAAATCCCATGAAAACGCCACATAGTAAAGCCGGGCACCGATGATGGAAAAGATCACCGCATAGAGCGCCAGATCATAATAGGTCTCCGGGTTTTGTTTTGTCCGCTTTGCCTCTTTTACAGCCATCAAAACCCCTGCCAGAATCCCAATTCCTATAATCATTCCATAATATGCAATATCAAATCCGAATATCGATATCTTTTGTCCCACATGTTCCAAATAAATTCCCAAATTCGGGAAATTAATACTCTCTGTCATTTTCTTCCTTCTTTCTCAATCTCTACACATTGAATCGGAATAAAATAATATCTCCATCCTGCACAACATATTCTTTTCCTTCCAGTCTGACAAGTCCTTTTTCCTTTGCCGCTGTATAGGTTCCACAATCCATAAGATCATCATAGCTTACAATCTCTGCACGGATAAATCCACGTTCAAAATCAGAGTGAATCTTTCCGGCTGCCTGAGGCGCTTTTGTTCCTTTTTTAATCGTCCATGCCCTTACCTCCTGCTCACCTGCTGTCAGGTAGCTGATAAGTCCAAGCAGACTATAGCTTGCTTTGATGAGTTTTTCCAGACCAGACTCTTCCAATCCGAGATCTTCCAAAAACATCTTTTTCTCATCATCATCCAGCTCTGCAATCTCCTGTTCAATCTGTGCGCATACAACAAACACTTCACAGCCTTCTTTTTCTGCATATTCCTTGACAGCCTGCACTCCGTCATTGTCAGCTCCGTCATTTGCAAGATCATCTTCTGTCACATTTGCCGCAAAGATGACCGGCTTGTATGTCAGAAGATTATAACTTTCAAGAAGCGCCTGCTCATCTTCATCATTTACAGTAAAGCTTCTCGCCATCTTATTTTCTTCCAGATGTGCTTTGATTCGTTCAAGAAGTTCTAACTCTTTTGCTACCGCTTTATCATTGCGGGCCACTTTTACCGCTTTTGCAATACGTCTTTCCAACATCTCAATATCAGAAAAGATCAACTCTAAATTAATTGTCTCTATATCACGAATCGGGTCAATACTTCCATCTACATGCACGATATTACTGTCCTCAAAACATCTTACCACATGCACAATTGCATCTACTTCACGAATATTTGCAAGAAATTGATTTCCAAGTCCCTCTCCTTTTGACGCTCCTTTTACAAGTCCTGCAATATCAACAAACTCAATCGCCGCCGGGACAATTTTCTTTGTGTGATACATCTCTCCAAGTACGTTAAGACGCTCATCCGGCACTGTTACAACTCCCACGTTCGGGTCAATCGTACAAAATGGATAATTTGCTGATTCTGCTCCCGCCTTTGTCAAAGAATTAAATAATGTACTTTTTCCTACATTTGGTAAACCTACGATTCCTAATTTCATTTTTGTCTTTACCTGTCCAGAAACCCTATAATTTTGCGGTTTTCTGCCTTTCTCTATATTTCTTGTACGCCCTTTTTACGCCCTTTCTGTTTAACTGGCGGCGTAGCTTGTTGAAATTGACGTATTGCATTTACCAGTGACTCATCCGTAACATGAACATATCTGTCCATTGTTGTTTTTATACTTGCGTGCCCTAAAAGCTGTTGCAGCACTTTAGGTTGTACGCCACGTTCAATCGCGCGTGTAGCATAAGTATGTCGTAAGGAGTGCATATAAAAGCGTTTGATTCCTGCTTCATCACACAATGAGAACGTGCTGCCGCTTCAAGAAATAAGCCATTTTTTTGCTTCTGGCAGCGTTTTGAAATATCTATTTTGACGCGTACCATTTTTAGCATAAAATCTTGCGAAATATAAACTGTCCTTTCTTTGAAAAATACCTTTTCCACACTCTTTGCCTTTTAAATTTTTTCCCCATAACAGACTCCTTTCACGTAAAAAAAGAGTCCAACGCAAATATAAAGTATATCACAAGGACTCCGTTTTTTCAATCTTAACGGAATCTATTTTTTTATGCTTCTTACCATCTCATATCCTTTCATTTTTCCATTTTTTATAATTATATACAGCTTGAATCAATAACAAAATCACCATCGCAGTTGCGACCAAACCTGTCCAAAGATTAGATTGAAATGTGTTATGAAAACAAATAAGAACGACAAACTCTATTGGAATCATCCATAATGTTCTAATAAATTTTCTTCTATAACTGAGCTTCCAGTAACAAAATGCAATTCCTTTATCAACTTTTTCACCCATTCCCCATCTTTTTGTCATGAATATGGATATTGTCATCGCTATAAATACAGGAAGTAAGAAAAATATAAAATCCACGATATCACCTCTTCTTAGCAATTTATGTAATGATACTATACTCCTGTAAAATTACACAACATGCATCATTAAATATTCGTAAAATCTATTTTCCGAATCTTAATCTAAAGGAACCTTCGCGTTTTTACAAATCAAAAAGTTAAAAAATCAATGCGATCTCATTCATCATATCGCATTGACTTTCCTTTTTTCAACAGAAGCACACGGATTCTTCGTCTCTTGTCTCCATCAATATTACCAATCCTTTCGGAAAAGTAATTCTCACTTCTTCGTCCTGAATCTGATTGCTTACGCACAGGCTGTCATACGGGCAGAGCGTATGATTGCAAAGTGGATATTTCGCCCCTTCAAGTGAAAAATGTTCCACAATTCCTCCCAACGGAAACACCGAAAAATAAGGTCCGAACGCATCCTCTTTTTTCAGGCATGTCTCTTTTCCAATCAGAGAAATCTTATTACAGACATCCACAATATAAGCTTCCACTCCTGCATCATACGGTATTTTTAACACTTGAATATTTGCCAGGACATGATCTATCCTTGTCCCGGTCCCTCCTAATATCCAAAGTTCTTTCACCTTCAACTCCAGTGCAAGCCGCACCGCAATCTCTGTGTCCGATGCATCTTTGACCGGATTAAATTTTCGAATAGGAACCGTTGTATGCTCTTTATAATAACTTACGATTTCAGGGTTCGCACTGTCAAAATCTCCGACAATATGGCTTGGCACTATCTGATTCTGATAGAGGAATTCCAAACCTTTGTCCACTCCAATAATATAATCCGGCTGCACTTCCTTCAATGTCTGCAATGCAAACGAGGTGTTGATGGTACCACCGCTGATAATCAATCCCTTTTTATTCATATCTCTTTAAAATCTCTAGCATTTCTTTTGTATTATTTGCTGTATCCCCCTTAAAGATAGCGGATCCTGCTACAATCACATTGGCTCCAGCCTCAATGACTTCTTCCACATTATGTGTATAGATTCCACCATCAACCTGAATATCCACACATAACCCTTCTGCATCGATCATCGCTTTCAATTCACGGATTTTATCCAATGATTCCGGAATAAATGCCTGACCGCCAAACCCTGGATGTACAGACATGATCAGAATCATGTCTACTTTCTTGAGCAGATTTTTCACTGAAATCACCGGTGTATCCGGACAGATCGAAACGCCCACTTTACATCCGCATGCTCTAATCTTTTCAATTGTCGCATTGATGTCCTCACAAGCCTCCAGGTGTACCGTGATCAGATCCGCCCCTGCTTTTGCAAACGCTTCCACATAGCGAATCGGTTCTGTCACCATAAGGTGTGCATCACACACAAGCTTCGTAGCAGGACGGATAGACTCCAATACCGGAACCCCAAAAGAAATACTCGGCACAAACATTCCATCCATCACATCAAAATGCAGATATTGAGCCCCATTTTCTTCGATTGTCCGGATCTCCTTCCCCAGTTCTTTAAAATCTGCCGCCAAAATGGATGGTGCTAAAATCATCATAACTAATATCTCCTCTTCTCTTTCAACTCGTTGTACATTTCTAAATAGTTTTCATATCGAATGTGGTGTATCTTCCCCTCCTCAAGCGCTGCTTTCACCGCACAATTTGGTTCATGTACATGATCACATCCCTGAAATTTACACTTTCCCTCATACGGTTCAAATTCCGTAAAATAATATTTTAATTCTTCTTTTTCAAAATCATTTGTATAGAGAGAACTGAATCCAGGCGTATCCATAATATAAGTATCCTCCTCGATACAAATCAATTCTGAATGTCTTGTCGTATGTTTCCCTCTTTCAATCTTTTCACTGATCGTACCGGTCTCCATATTGGCATCCGGTTGAAAAATATTAATCAGTGAAGATTTTCCTACCCCGGATGGTCCCGCAATGGCTGTTGTCTTTCCACGGAGCAGTTGTTTTACGTTCTCAATATTCTCTTTTTCCAGTGCGCTTGTAAAAATCATCTGGTAGCCACAAGACTCATAGATTTCTTTCAAGTGTTGTATCTCCGGTTCTTTTGCAATATCTTTCTTATTAAAGCAAAGGACAACCGGTATTCCCTTACTTTCCATCATAATTAAAAAACGATCTAAAAGGTTGAAATGTGGTTTTGGTTTGGTCACCGCAAACACAACCAGAGCCTGATCAATATTTGCCACCGCCGGGCGAATCAACTCATTCTTCCTCTCCAAAACTTCAACGATATTCCCTTTTTTCTCTGCTTCATCTAAAATATCAATTTCTACATTATCTCCGACAAGAGGTTTTATCTTTTCTTTTCTAAAAACTCCTTTTGCCTTACATTCATAAAGACCGAATTCTACTACGTGAACGTAGTAGAATCCGGCAATTCCTTTTACTATCTTTCCCTGCATAAATAGTTCCTTATTGTTTCTATTGTGTTGACGAATTTCCATTGCCTTGATCCGGTGTTGTTGGTGTCTCCGGCTCTGATGGCTTCGCACCTTTACTTACAACCAGGTTTACAACAGTGCCAGGATTTAGTTTATCTCCTTCGTTAAAACTTGCAGAAATAACTACTCCTTCAGCATCTTCATCCGAGTATTCCGATGTTACTTTTCCAACGGACAATCCCGCTGCACGAAGCAAAGATTCTGCTCTGCTTTGATATACTCCTACTACCGGAGGCATGGTAACCTTTTCTTCCGGTTTCGCTCCTTTGCTTACCACGTAAGAGACTGTTGTTCCCTTATCTACTTTTTCTCCTGAGTCAATGTCCTGACGAATAACTTTTCCTGCCTCTGTATCACTATACTCTTCTGAGGCGCTTCCGCTCAGTCCAACTGCTGACAACGCACTCTCGGCATCTTCCTGTGATTTGCCAACCAAGTTCGGCACTGTTACTTTTTCAGCACCCGTACTTACGTAGATTGTTATCTTTGTATCTTCCGTTGCTTTTGAATTTGCTTCCGGTGTCGTCGAGATAACCAATCCGGCATCCACATTGTCACTTTCCTGCTCTTCCACTGAAATATTTGCTTCTTTAAATCCCTTATCGATCAATTTCTGCTTTGCATCATCTTCAGACATTCCGCTGACATCCGGAATCGTAATCTCCTCACCCTCAAGTCCGGTGCTGACCCAAACTTGAATCTTTGTGCCTTTTTTTACCGATGTTCCCTTTCCGGTCATCTGTTTTGAGACAATTCCTTTTTCATATTTTGTAGACGTTGCCTCTTTTACAACCTCCAAAGTCAGTCCCTTTTTCTTCGCCAACGCCTTTGCTTCCTCCAGTGTCTTTCCTTCAAAATTCGGAGTTTCCACTTTTTTATTGTCTGTCGTCTCTACATTTTTCGAATTAAACTTCAAAAGTCCGGTTGCTTTTCCGACTGTAAACACAAGAATAAATACAATAATGGCTGCTACAACGGCTGTGAGAATCTTCATAAGCTTTGCCATCTTTGGATTCACTTCTGAATCTTTCTTTTTAGAACCGCGTTTTCCTTTTTCGTAGTCCTCATCGTCGTACTCATCGTACTCGTCGTCCTCTTCATCGTATTCATCATCGTCATCATAATCTTCATCGTCGTACTCATCATACTCACCGTCATCGTCATAAGCCGCCTCTTTCTGAATGCGCTCCAACTCATCTGGTGTGATTGCAACGGTATCCGCAACGCTTGCAAATGGTGCAATCGTGACAAAATCTCCCTCAGGATCCACCAAAGAACGCTTCAGATCGCTGATGAGTTCTCCCATATTCTGATAACGTCTATCTGAGCTTTTCTGTGTACATTTCAGAATAATGCGCTCTAAGCTATATGGGATACCCGGTACCAATTCTGACGGCGCGGCAATATCTTCCTGCAAATGTTTGATTGCAATAGACACTGTCGTCTCTCCGTCAAACGGAAGCTCTCCTGTGATCATCTCAAACATTGTAATACCAAGCGAATAGATATCGCTTCTGATATCGCTGAAGCCGCCTCGTGCCTGTTCCGGAGATGTGTAATGTACAGATCCCATCGCATTGGTACTGATCGTATTCGATGTCGTAGCCTTCGCAATCCCGAAATCTGTCACTTTCACTTTTCCTTCTTTTGATATCATGATATTCTGCGGCTTAATATCTCTGTGGATAATTCCATTGTTATGTGCCGCCTCAATACCTGCACACACTTGAAGTGTAATGCTGATTACTTCTTTCGGTGTCAGTCTTACTTTTTTCTGGATATACTCTTTTAATGTAATTCCCTCTACCAGTTCCATGACCATAAAATACAGACCCCGGTCTTCCCCGACATCATATACATTTACAATGTTCGGATGCATCAGTCCGGCTGCTGCCTGTGCCTCTGATTGAAACTTTTTTACAAACAATTCATCTTCTCTGAATTCGCGCTTTAATACTTTGAGCGCGACATAACGATTCAGCTTATGATCTCTCCCCTTATAGACATCCGCCATCCCCCCGGTGCCGATTCTACCCATGATCTCATAACGATCGCCAATCAAAACTCCTTCTTTAATCATATACTCACCTCACCTGCAAACGGCTCTGCGACAATAACCCCAATGTTGTCCTTTCCGCCGTTGCTATTTGCTCTTTCTATTAATTGTTCCACTGCCTCCACAACATCTCTGGAACTGCGAACAATCTGAAATATCTCTTCATCCTCCACCATATTGCTCAGTCCATCTGTGCACATCAAAATAATATCTCCTTTTTTCAGGCGATGCTCAAAGAAATCAATCTCTACATCTTCTTTTACTCCAATGGCTCTTGTGATAATGTTCTTATCCGGATGATGTTTCGCTTCCTCTGCGTTAAGTCCCCCAAGACGTACCATTTCCTGTACTAACGAATGGTCTTTTGATAATTGTCTGATCTCATCATTCAGTAAATAAAGCCTGCTGTCACCTACATTCGCAAAATATAATGTATGCTCAATCACTGTGGCAGCAACTAATGTTGTTCCCATTCCTTCTAGTCTGGCATCGGTTTTGGACTCTGCGATCAATTGATGATTTGCAGATGCAATCGCTTTTTTCATCATTGCTCTCGGACCATCTTCTCTGCTCTTGGCAAGCTCTTTTTTCAGAACTTCCACAACAAATTTGGATGCGTAATCCCCCGCATTATGTCCCCCCATACCGTCTGCAACTATTAAAAGATTCGGAATATTCCCGACCGGCTGATCTGATACAAATACGTAATCCTGATTCACCTCTCGTTTTCTTCCAATATCTGTCTTTGAAAACGTCTTCATATGCTCTCCTTTTACTTTGTCTCTACATAACGTCGTCTTAGTTGTCCACAGGCTCCGTCGATATCAGAGCCCATTTCTCTTCTAATAGTAACATTTATTCCGCTTTTTTCAAGTTTATTTTTGAAATTCATGGCATTTTTTTTGCTTGGTTTCTCGAATGTACGCTCTTTAATCGGGTTTACAGGAATCAGATTCAGATGGCAATTACGATGTTTTAAAATGTGGATTAATTCCGCCGCATCTTCCTCTTTATCGTTCACTCCATGTACCAGACTGTACTCAAACGTCACTCTTCTTCCCGTCTTTTCAAAATAATAGTCGCACGCCGCAAGCACCTCAGAAAGTTCATATTTGTTTGCAACCGGCATCAATACTTTTCGCTTTTCCTGCGTAGAACCATGCAGGGAAAGCGCCAAGGTAATCTGTAATTTTTCCTCGGCAAGTCTCTTCATATTCGGAACGATTCCACAGGTCGATACCGTAATGTTCCTTTGGCTGATATGTAAACCGTGTTCATCGGTCAATATATGTATGAATTTCAGAAAGTTATCATAATTATCCATCGGTTCCCCTGTTCCCATCACAACTACGTTCGAAACACGTTCCCCCGATATTTTCTGAATCTGATAAACCTGTCCCAGCATCTCTGATGCCTTTAGATTTCTCTCCAATCCTCCGATGGTAGATGCACAGAATTTACACCCCATCCGACATCCGACCTGCGAGGAAATACAGACAGAATTTCCATGCTTATACTTCATCAGAACACTTTCCACCACATGTCCATCCTGCAGGCAAAACAGAAATTTATTTGTGCCGTCCAGCTTTGATTCCTGTCTCTCAAGCATTTTTACCGGTGCGACCTCATAAGCTGCATCCAGCTTTTCTCTGAGTGCTTTTGACAGATTCGTCATCTCTTCAAAAGAATCTGCGAGCTTTACATGCAGCCATTCATACACCTGCTTTGCCCGAAACGACTTTTCTCCGAGATGTTCCATCTCTTGTTTTAATTCTTCAAATGTATATGATCTGATATCTTTTTTCTCCATGATCTTTTATTCACATTTCACCTTTCTAAACTTTGCAATGAAAAATCCATCACTGTCATGTATCCCCGGCAGAAGTTGAATACACCCTTGTTCCACAACATCATTTTTCAACTCTTCGCACAATAACTGTGCAATCGGCACAAGTTCAAACTCTTTATTCTGTTCTAAGAACCAATGTACGTTACCCATATTTTCTTCTTCGTGAATTGTACATGTGCTGTAAACCAAAGTTCCTCCCGGCTTCACATAATCTTTGACTGTCGACAGCATCTTGCGTTGAAGAGCCACCAATTCTTTTTGTGTCTCTTCTGTCATCTTATATTTCAGATCCGTCTTTTTCCCAAGCACTCCCAGTCCGGAGCACGGAAGATCTGCCACCACAATATCTGCCTTTTCAACTGCGGTTTCATCTTTTTGAGTCGCATCCCACCTGACTGCTTCGATGTTTGTCATACCAGAGCGTAAGATGTTTTCCTCAATAAGCCCCACCTTATAGTCTGTCAGATCTCTCGCCTGCACATGCCCTGTACCACAAAGTGCCTCTGCCATGTGAAGTGCCTTTCCACCAGGTGCTGCACAGACATCTATGATCTCGTCTCCTTCTTTTGGTTCTGCCAAATGTGCTACAAGCATGGAACTGATATCCTGCACCGAAAACGCTCCTTTTTGAAATGTCTCAAGCTCTCCTAAATAATTATAAGAAGATATTCGAAGTGCATATGGAAGATATGGATGTTCCTCGACATGTACTCCTTCGTCTTCAAGCGCCTTCACAAGTTCTTCTTTTGGCATCTGCCCCAAATCACACCGGATTATCGTGTCCTTCTCTTTTAGGAAATCCTGAAGCATACACTCCACACTCTCCCTGTCATACGCTGCCAGCCACTGTCTTAATATCCATGTCGGCATCGAATATTTCACAGACAGATATTGTTCCAAATCTTTCTCATCCGGATATGATATCTGTTCCAGATTTCGGTCGATATTTCGTAAAAGTCCGTTCACAAATCCTTTTAAATTTACAAATCCTTTTTTCACCGCAAGTTTTACCGCCTCATTACAGGCAGCGGAATTCGGAACCGAATCCATATATTTCATCTGGTAAACCGCACTTCGGATGATATTGCGGATGACTGGTTTCATCTTGTTTACCTTTACTTTTGAAAACTGATTGATAATATAATCAAGCTCAATCATGCGCTCCAGTGTTCCCTCCGTCACTCTTGTGATAAAAGCACGCTCTTTTTTGTCTAAATACTGATATTTATTCAGAACATTGCGAAGTGCGATATGACTGTGCTCTCCATCTCGTGTCACTTCCAGCAAAATCCCAAGCACCAGCTCTCGTTCATTAATTGACTTAGTCATCTCGTCTTCTTCCTCCTGTCAGAATCAAGATACGCACAAGCTGCAAGATTGCTGCAGCCGCACTTGCCACATACGTAAGCGCAGCCGCATTCAGCACTTTTTTCGTGGCTACAATCTCTTCACCCTGCATCATCCCGGTCTCAGCAAGAATGCGTACTGCTCTTCCTGATGCATTATATTCCACCGGCAAAGTCACAAGTTGAAACAATACTGCCAGCGAAAATGCCAAGATTCCGATATTGATAATCATTGCTGAAGACTGGCTGTTGATAAACAGACCTAACACAATCAGTGGCCAGGCAATCATGGAGCCAAAATTTGCCACCGGAACAAGCGCGCTCCGAAACTGTAGCGGTGCGTATCCTCTTGCATGCTGAATCGCATGTCCACACTCATGCGCTGCAACTCCCACTGCAGCTACTGAACACTGTCCATATGTTGCATCGGAAAGTCTGAGCACTTTATTTCTCGGATCATAATGGTCTGTCAGATTTCCTGCTACCCGCTCAATTCGCACGTCATAAATTCCGGCCCCATGGAGTACACGTTCTGCCGCCTGCGCTCCTGTCAGCCCCATATGGTTTCTCATTCCGGAATATTTTGAAAATGTACTTTTCACCCGCATCGATGCAATGGAGCAGATAATAACTCCTATGATAATCAATATATATGTTGGATCAAAATAAAAACTTGGATAAAACATCCTGCTTCCTCCTTTTTTCTACGCTCTCGAAAGAATTTCTCCTGATTTTACCTGATACCCCCTCAAAAATGCTCCGGCATCCATTCGTTTTTTCCCCGGAATCTGAAGTTCCAGCACTTTCAACAGCCCATCTTTTGTCTGTACAGAAAACGTATCTTTTTCTACTTTCACAATCGTTCCAGGTACGCCCTCTCCCGATGTCTCTTCCACCTCTGCACTCCAGATTTTCATTGTTTTTCCATTCCACATTGTATATGCGCTCGGCCACGGAGTCAGCCCGCGAATCAATCTCTCAATCTCTTTCGCACTCTGATTCCAGTCAATATTTCCAAGATGCTTGTCGAGCATTCTCGCATAGGCGGTCGGTGATTCTCCCTGTTTAACAGGAGTCACTGTTTTTTCTTCCAGCGCCTTTAATGTCTCTACACAGAGCTTTGCACCTGCAGCCGCAAGCTTATCATGAAGACTTCCTCCGGTCTCCTTTTCTTCTATTACAATCTCTGTCTTTAACAGCATATCTCCGGTATCCAGCCCTTCGTCCATCTGCATGGTCGTGACACCTGTCACCGTTTCCCCGTCAATAATGGACCACTGAATCGGCGCTGCCCCGCGATATTTTGGCAACAATGACGCATGCACATTGACACATCCATATGGCGTCATCTCCAAAATTTCTTTTGGCAAAATCTGTCCAAATGCAATGACGACCATAATATCCGCCTCATATTTTCGAAGTTCTTCGATGCATTCCGGCTCTCTGACTTTTTTCGGCTGATAAACTGGAATTCCATGCTTTAACGCGCACTCTTTGACAGGCGTAAACTGCATCTCTTTTCCGCGTCCTTTTGGTTTATCCGGCTGTGTCACAGCAAGAACCACATCGTGTCCCGCCTCGATCAAAGCCTCTAAAGTGCCCACCGAAAAATCCGGAGTCCCCATAAAAATCACTTTCATCTGCTGTCTCCTCCTTAGTCTTCCTCGTCAAACTCATCATCATACTCCACACTGTGAAGTTCGCCTTCTACTTTTTCGACATACAAATGCCCGTCCAAATGGTCGATCTCGTGACAGAACGCTCTTGCAAGCAGCCCTTCTCCTTCATAAACCACTTCTTCCATCTCTTCATTGAGCGCCTTTACTTTCACATAATTCGGTCGCGTCACAGTTCCCGATTTCCCCGGCAGACTTAAACATCCTTCCTCTCCTGTCTGCTCTCCTGCCGTCTCAAGAATCTCCGGATTCACCAAAATAATCGGACCCTCTCCAATATCAATAACTACGATTCGTTTTAAAATACCAACCTGCGGTGCCGCAAGTCCCACTCCCATAGCATCATACATTGTATCCAGCATATCCTCAATCAACACCTTTGTTCGGTCTGTCATATCGGTTACTTCTTTACATACCTTCTCTAACACATCATCACCAATTTCTCGAATCTTACGAATTGCCATTTTTTATCCTCCTCATTTAAAATACATTCATCGGATTAAAGTCGAACTGCACTCGAACTTTTCGAAATCCGGAATTAATCTCTATATATTGTTCCAATTTATTTTTCAAATCTATCATCGCCTCGTATCTGGCATGTTTTAAATAGATCACTCTGCGATACACATCGTTTACCTTTCCCACATACGGACTTGCGGGACCGATGATTCTCACTTGATTCCGGTTCATGCGCTCTGCATAACTCTTCATGTAGCTGCACGCCGTCTCAAGCAAAGACTCATCTTCACTCGTAACCAAAATCGCTGCAAGCTGTTCCACCGGCGGATATCCCATCATTCTACGGTAGGCGAGTTCCTCTTGATAAAACGCTTCATAGTCCTGCTTTGCAGCTGTTTCAATACTATAATGCTCCGGACTGTATGTCTGAATGACAACCTCGCCCTTTTCACTTCCTCGCCCGGCGCGTCCCGCCGCCTGTGTAAGAAGCTGAAATGTCCGCTCTCCTGCACGATAGTCATCGGCGTACAACGACAGATCCGCCGCCAGTACTCCGACAAGTGTCACATTCGGAAAATCATGTCCTTTTACGATCATCTGCGTTCCAATCAAAATATCCGCCTCTTCATTTGCAAACGCCTCCAAAATCTTCTCGTGTCCATCTTTTTCCTTCGTCGTATCCATGTCCATCCGAAGTACGCGTGCATCTGGAAATTCCTTCTTTACAAGTTCTTCAATCTGCTGTGTTCCTGCTCGGAAACCGCCGATATGTTTTGAGCCGCACGATGGGCAGACTGAAATCATAGGCTCCTCATATCCACAATAATGGCAGACCAGTTTCCCACCGCGGTGAGATGCAAGTGAGACATCGCAATGTGGACATTTTACCACATAGCCGCAGGATCTGCACGAAATAAATCCTGCAAACCCTCTCCGATTGATAAATAACATAATCTGTTGTCTCTTTCTCAATCGGTCAGCCATCAATTCATACAGCTTTCCACTGATAATCGAACGATTTCCACTTTTTAGTTCCTCTCGAAGATCGATTGTGTACACCGTCGGCATCTCCTGCATCTTTGCTCGGTTCTGAAGTCTTAAAAGTTCGTATTCTCCTTTTTGGGCACGGTAGAAAGCCTCAAGAGACGGTGTTGCTGAACCAAGCACAACACTTGCACCTTCTAAGTGTGCCCGCTCCACAGCCGTCTCTCTGGCATGATATCTGGGGATCTGTTCACTTTTATAAGTTGATTCATGCTCCTCATCGATCACAATCAATCCCAAATTGGCAAAAGGGGTAAATAACGCCGATCTTGGACCAATCATCACATCAATCGCCCCTTCTTTTGCCCGCATCATCTGGTCATACCGCTCGCCGCTTGACATCTTGGAATTCATAATGGATATCCTCTCGCCAAACCGCTTATAAAACCGCATCACAGTCTGATAGGTCAGTGCAATCTCAGGAATCAGGACAATCGCCTGCTTCCCTTCTTTGATCACACTTGCGATCATCTCCATGTAAACTTCAGTCTTTCCGCTCCCTGTCACCCCATATATGAGATAAGTCTTGCGGATTCCTTTCAGATAGTCTTCCCGAAATGTGTCAATCGCATGCTGCTGTTCCTCAGTATAAACCACTTCTTTCCACTCTTTTTTTCGATTTTTAATCGGATTTCTCCAGACCTGCTCGGACTCTATTCTGGCAACATTCTGCTCTTCGAGTGCCCGAATGACTGTTCGTGTGACATTCAGTTTTTTTGTGATAAGCTCATACTCCAATATCTCCTCATCAAGCAGTGCTGCCAAAAGTCTCGCCCTTGCCTTCTGATTCTTCTTCAGATATTCCTCAAGCTTTGTCTTCCCTTCTTCTTCATCTAACAGCAATCGGACATAGCGCCTGATCTTTTTGTTCTCTTCCCGCTTGATTGGAAGTACTGTCTTTAGCGACTGTATCATCGTCCCGCCATAGTACTCTTTCATCCACGCCGCCAGTGCCACAAGTCTGCCCTCGATCGCCACGCTTTTCTCCGCCAGACTCAGAATCGATTTTACTTTGTTCGGATCGTATTCACAGTATTCTGACAGCCCGATCACATACCCTTTGATCTCACGATTCCCTTTTCCAAACGGCACGACAACCTCTACGCCTGCGTGTAACCGTTCTTCTAATTCTGCCGGAATACGGTACTCAAAAATTTTATCCAGTTTTTCATGTGTAATATCTACGATAACTTTCGCATACATGCACAACTGCTCCTATACTTTTATCGAATCAAATTCTCTCTTTTACTCTCTTTTACGACTTCAGCAATGAGAATTCTCTCATCCATATCGTACTTCACTCCTTTGATCTCCTGATAATCCTCGTGTCCTTTTCCTGCGAGCACGATTACATCGCCAACCTCAGCATGGTCAACCGCATAGCGGATTGCTTCTTTTCTATCACAGATCTCCACATATTTTCCATCTGTTTTTCCAATCCCGATTTTAATATCATCAATGATATCCTGAGGTTCTTCAAAACGCGGATTATCCGATGTGATGATTGTAAGATCTGCCAATTTTCCGGACACCTCACCCATCTCATATCTTCTCGCCTTCGCTCTGTTTCCTCCGCATCCAAACAGACATACAAGACGTTTTGGGTGATATTCTTTCAATGTTGTCAAAAGACTCTCAAGGCTCATCGCATTGTGCGCATAATCAATCATAAGCGTAAAGTCCTCAGATACTTTCACCATCTCGATTCTGCCTTTTACCTTTGCAACTTTTAAAGCCTTCTTGATCATCTCCACCGGCACATCAAAATGTCTGCACACCGCAATCGCAGTCAACGAATTATAGACACTGAATGTTCCCGGAATGTCAATCTCCACATCAAAATCCATCAGCCCGGACACATGGTAAGATACTCCTAAGTATCCCGGTCTTGACACTAATTTTGTATCTGCTGCCCGAAGGTCTGCTTTTTGTGCAAAGCCAAATGTTTCAATCTGGCAGGTCGCGCCGCGAAATACATCTTCAAAGTACGGATCATCCACATTCGCAATTCCAATCCTGCATTGTTTGAACAGCAGACCTTTGCATCGTTTGTAATCTTCAAAATCTTTATGTTCATTCGGTCCGATATGGTCTTCCCCAAGATTTGTAAAAATTCCAATCTCAAACGGAATACCCGCAGTTCTGTGAAGCATCAACCCTTGCGATGACACTTCCATGACCACTGCATCACATCCCGCATCAACCATTTTCCGGAAATACTGGTGAATCGTAAACGACTCCGGTGTCGTATTCTTTGCCGGAATCACTTCGTCTCCGATGATCGCCTCGATTGTTCCGATCAGACCAACTTTATGTCCTACTCCCTCCAAAATGGACTTCACCATATATGTTGTCGTCGTCTTTCCTTTCGTTCCTGTGATACCTATTACTTTCAGCTGCTCTGCCGGATAACCGAAATATGCCGCAGATGCCAGCGCAAGTGCATACCTCGTATCTTCCACCTTAATCACAGTCACATGTTCTGGAGCTTCCACTTCTTTTTCCACGATCACAGCTTTCGCACCTTTTTCTGACACCTCTTTTACAAATTCATGACCATCTACAACTGCGCCGCTGATGCATACAAACACGCTGCCGGCGCAGACTCTTCTTGAATCATTCGTAAGCTCTGTAATCTCTATATCATCGTTTCCTTGTACTACCTTATACTCTAAACGTTCTAATAACTTTGTCAGCTTCATCATCTATTGCCTCCTGTTTTTTCATAGATACTATTAGGATACCACATCTCTATGAATATTCATAATAAAATTTCTATATACTATTTTTAAGAAAGCAAATATGAGGTATCACTATGCACATCTTTATCATGGATATGATGAATTCCTTCGGCTATATCGGAATTGCTCTTCTCATTATGATTGAAAATCTCTTTCCTCCTATTCCCTCGGAAGTCATCCTGACATTCGGCGGCTTTATGACAACTTATACCCATTTGACAGTAGGTGGAGTTGTCTTTTTTTCCACCCTCGGTTCCACAGTTGGCGCCATCTTTCTTTACTACATTGGGAAATTACTCTCTCCGGAAAAATTAGAGCAACTTATAGATGGAAAGCTCGGAAAAATCCTCCATTTCAAAAAATCAGATGTCAGAAAATCAATCAAAAAATTCCAACAAAAAGGGAATATGACCGTTTTCATCTGCCGTTGTATCCCAATCCTTCGAAGTTTAATCTCTATTCCTGCCGGAATGTCGAACATGAAAATGGGCAATTTTTTAGTTCTTACAATTGCCGGAAGTACACTTTGGAACACTATTCTCGTCTCAGCCGGCGCTGCTGCCGGAGCCTCCTGGGAAAAAATTTTGGAAGTGATGGATACATATTCTACCGTTGTCGTTATCATCATAGGACTTTCTATGTTTTTTGGTTGCTTCTTTTATTATCGCAATCGAAAAAATGAATCGTAAAGCACGAAAGGGACTTTTCTCCTACTTGAGTAAAGTCCCTTTTTTCACTGCATCCTCTCCGTACTTTTTACGAATCACATCCAATGCTTTATCTAATTTTTGATGTTTCTTGTTTTTCACACTCTGTTCTTCCTGCTTTGTCTGAAAATCAAAAATGCTCATTTGAACAGGAGCCGACTCATCCTGAAGTTTTGAAGTGCGTATACCAAGCAGACGAATCGGTTCCCGATTCCACAATTCCCGGAACAATTCGCATGCTGCTTTATAAATCACCTGATCTGCATTGCTCGCCGTCTCAAGCTGTTTCTGATGGGAAAACGTCTGAAACGTGTGGTATTTAATCTCCACGCTCACCATACCGGCTCTCTGTTTTTCCTTGCGAAGTCTTCCGCCAACACTTTCTGCCAACCACAAAAGAACTTTTTTCGCTTCTTCCTCTGTGACAGCATCTTTTGCCAATGTCGTCGAATTACCGATCCCCTTATTCTCCACGTGTCCTCTTCGAACTTTCTCATGGTCTATTCCATTTGCAAATTCCCACAATGTCCTGCCATGACTTTTCAGATGTAACTCCAGCAAATTCGGGTCTGCCTTTGCAAGTTCCCCGATTGTCCGTATCTCCAGCTTGTTAAGTACCTCTACACTGGATCGTCCCGCCATATAAAGTTCCGAAATAGGCAATGGCCACATCTTTACCGGGATTTCTTTCGGAAATAAGGTGTGTACCTTATTTGGCTTTTCAAAATCAGATGCCATCTTTGCTAAAAGATGATTTACAGATATTCCAATATTCACTGTGAATCCAAACTTCTCATACACAGCGTCTTTGATCTCAAATGCAGCCTCCACAGGAGACAGATACAGATAGGATATCCCCGTAAAATCCATGAAACACTCATCCACACTCACCTGCTCAATATCCGGTGTATACGTTTGAAGAAACTCCATCAGTCTCCTGCTGTACTCCTGATACATCTTATGATTTGGCGGCGCCATCACAAGATCCGGACATTTTCGGAAAGCCTGTGCAACCGGCTCCCCTGTCCGAATCCCATATCTTTTCGCCAAAGGAGATTTTGCAAGCACAACCCCGTGTCTGGATTCCTGATTACCTCCTATAATCGCCGGGATTTTGCGTAAATCCACTTCTGCTCCATTTTTCAATTGTTCTACTGCCGTCCAGCTAAGATACGCTGAATTTACATCAATGTGAAAAATAATCTGTTCCATGCTTTTTTCCTGCAATTTATTTTATTTTCGCTGTCAGTTTGTCCCCTTCTACATCGATCAGAATGACATCTTCGCTGCCAATATCTCCCTGTAAAATCAGTTTTGCAGCTAATGTCTCTACATGCTTTTGAAGATATCGTTTCAGCGGTCTTGCACCGTACATTGGCTCATATCCACCTTCCACCACAAAATTCTTCGCGTCATCTGTAAGCTCTATCGAAAGTTCTTTATCTTCCAGCCGTTTATTGACATCTTTCAATAATAAGTCAATGATTGCATAAACGTTCTGTTTCGTCAATGGTTTGAACATAATTGTCTCATCTAGACGATTCAAAAATTCAGGTCTGAAATGTGCACGCAGATCATTCATGACCATCGTTTCACTTTCCTTGCTGATCTCACCATTCTCATCGATGCCATCCAAAAGGTAAGCAGATCCGATATTTGATGTCATGATCAGAATCGTATTTTTAAAATCAACAGTCCGACCTTGTGAGTCAGTGATACGTCCGTCATCCAACACCTGCAGCAACACATTAAACACATCCGGATGTGCCTTTTCAATCTCATCAAACAAAACAACGGAATATGGTTTTCTTCGAACCGCCTCTGTAAGCTGTCCGCCTTCGTCATATCCGACATATCCCGGAGGTGCTCCTATCAGACGAGACACTGAGTATTTCTCCATATATTCGCTCATATCAATACGAACCATATTGCTCTCATCATCAAACAAACTCTCCGCGAGTGCTTTTGCAAGCTCTGTCTTACCTACCCCGGTAGGTCCCAGGAACAGGAATGATCCGATTGGTTTCGTAGGGTCTTTGATACCTGCTTTCGAACGAATAATCGCCTCTGTTACTTTTGTAACCCCTTCATCCTGCCCAATGACACGTTTGTGGAGTTCTTCGTCAAGATGAAGCGTCTTGCTTCTCTCACTTTCATTTAATTTTGCAACCGGAATTCCTGTCCATCTGGAAATGATTCTCGCAATCTCTTCATCTGTCACACTTTCATGCACTAATGAAAGATCCCGCTCTTTCACTTTCTTTTCCTCTTCCTCCAACTGTTTTGTCAGCTGTGGAAGTTTGCCGTACTGCAATTCTGCCGCACGTTCCAAATTGTAGGAATGCTGTGCTTTTTGAATCTCCTGATTCACCTGCTCAATCTCTTCACGGATTTTCTGTAGTCTCTCTACAGAAGTCTTCTCATTGTCCCACTGTGCTTTCTTTCCGGCAAATTCATCACGCAGTTCTCCAAGCTCTTTTTGTAGGTTCACGAGTCTGTCCTGACTTAATCTGTCATTCTCTTTTTTCAGAGCCGCCTCTTCAATCTCAAGCTGCATAATACGTCTTTGCAGTCCATCCAACTCTGTAGGCATGGAGTCTAACTCTGTCTTGATCAATGCACACGCTTCATCTACAAGGTCAATCGCCTTGTCCGGAAGGAATCGGTCGGAAATATATCGATTGGAAAGTGTTGCGGCTGCCACAAGTGCGCTGTCTGTAATCTTCACACCATGAAATACTTCATAACGCTCTTTTAAGCCACGCAGAATCGAAATCGCATCTTCCACCGATGGTTCATCTACCATAACCGGCTGGAAACGTCTCTCCAATGCAGCATCTTTTTCAATATACTGTCTATATTCGTCCAGTGTTGTCGCGCCAATACAGTGAAGTTCTCCACGCGCCAGCATCGGCTTTAACATATTTCCAGCATCCATCGCACCGTCCGTCTTACCTGCTCCGACAATCGTGTGAAGTTCATCGATAAACAGAATGATATTTCCATCACTGTTTTTCACTTCTTCGAGCACTGCTTTCAGACGCTCCTCAAATTCACCACGATATTTTGCACCGGCTACCAGCGCCCCCATATCAAGCGCAAACACTTTTTTATCTTTTAACGCCTCAGGCACATCCCCGCGCACAATACGTTGTGCCAGCCCTTCTACTGCCGCCGTCTTACCGACACCAGGTTCTCCGATCAACACCGGATTGTTCTTTGTCTTTCTAGACAGGATTCGTATGACATTACGAATCTCCGCATCACGACCGATGACTGGATCAAGTTTTTGTTCCCTTGCCCGTTCTACCAGATCGCTGCCGTATTTATTAAGCGTATCATAGGTTGCCTCCGGATTGTCACTGGTGACTCTCTGATTCCCTCTTACGGTAGAAAGTACTTGAAGGAAACGCTCTCTTGTAATATTAAACTCCTTGAAAATCGCCTTTACTTCTCTGTTTGGCTGCTTAATTAATGCTAGAAAAATATGCTCTACAGAAATGTACTCATCTCCCATTTGTGTAGCTTCATCTTCCGCATGAATCAAAGCTTTGTTCAAATCCTGTCCGATATATACCTGACCGCCTTGCACTTTCGTTCTCTTTCTAAGCGCTTCCTCCACACGGTTGATAAACAACTCTTTTTGAATTTCCATCTTTTCTAATAATTTTAAAATCAGACTGTCATTCTGTGTGACCAAAGCATAGAGTAAATGCTCCTGCTCAATCTCCTGATTGCCATATTCATAAGCAATTTTTTCACAGCCCTGCACCGCCTGCATCGAATTTTGTGTAAATTTATTTATATTCATACATCACGCCTCCTTTTGCGAGTTTGTTTTTTCTTGTTCTATTGTAGGTATAACACATATTGTTAGCACTGTCAAGCGTTGAGTGCTAATTTTTTTAATAACAGTATGCTTTGGCTTTTATAGATAAATTGTTTCTTTTTACAAATAAGCAAAAGACAACTGCTATTGGAAAACTCTTCCCAATCAACAGCTGCCCTCTACTATTCTATATTTTATTTTTCTTTCATTTCTTCAAGCAAAATGTGCAATTTTGTAATCTGCTCCTGCAAACTTTCATTTGCTTCCTGTAAATTTTCATTTGCTTCCTGCAAACTTTCATTCGTTTCCTTCAATTCCTCAATCTCTCTTTGTTGTTCTTCCACCATATATTTTATATCACTGGCATCTGCTTCTCTTAACGCTTTTCGGTACATATCTATCAGCTCCTTTGGTTGATATCGAAACACAATGAGATCCTGGTATAACTCTCGAAACTCCGGATATTTCCCGACAACTTTCAAAATATCTTCCGGTTTATCAGAACTTAAAAAGTATAGCCAAGCCTCTAATTTACTAATTTCATTATGCGTGGTTTTCCGAAAAATATCAAGTGGAATCAAAAAATATTCCTGCAATAAATCCATTTCAAGTCCCGTATCAAAAATCTGCTTTGCATGATGCCGATACTCTGTGTGACCTCAAAAAGAACTGAAATACAATTGCCATCCTCCCACAAAATATATTATAATGGACTTTCTTAATAAACAAAACAGAAAGGGGAATATCATGGCAAAAATTACAGAAGGCTATATGCCATACCTTGGCTATCAGACATATTATAGAATAGTCGGTGAAAGAAAAAACAATGGAAAAGCACCTTTGATCTGCCTCCACGGCGGACCGGGTTCTACTCACAATTATTATGAGGTATTAGATAACGTCGCTGACGACGATGACCGTATGATCGTTATGTATGACCAAATCGGCTGTGGGAACTCATACCTCGACGGACATCCAGAACTTTGGAATCAAAAAGTTTGGTTAGACGAACTTGATGCTTTAAGAAAACATCTTGGATTAGATGAGTGTCATATTATCGGACAATCCTGGGGTGGCATGATGCAGATTGCTTATGCAATTGATTACAAACCACAGGGCATTAAAAGTTTCATCATTTCCAGCGGTCACCCAAGCAGCTCTCTTTGGGAGCGAGAAGGTCTTCGCCGCATCAAGATGATGCCACAGGATATGCAGGACGCGATCAACCATGCACTCGAAACGGGTGATTTCACAGGAGAAGCTTATGATGCGGCCGTTGCTGAATATATGGACAGATACTGCAACTATTGGTTAGGTGAGGATGCTCCTGAGTGTTGTAAGAGACCTAAAAAATCCGGTTCTGAATCTTATGTTGAAGGATGGGGACCAAACGAGTTTGCACCTACAGGCACTCTCAAGGACTTCGAGTACATTGACAGACTCGGTGAGATCAAGATCCCTTCGCTGATCTGTAGCGGTATCTCCGATCTTTGCTCTCCTCTTGTTGCCAAAACAATGGCAGACGGAATTCCAAACTCCAAATGGATTCTTTGGGAACGTGCGAGACATACCTGCTTCGTAGACAGACATGATGACTACTGTGTAGAACTCATCAAATGGATGAACAAATACGACTAAGCAAATTTCAAAATCAGGAACTAAAAAAGCACCTCGCCACCAATCAATACTGGTCCCGCGAGGTGTTCTATACATGCCTTAATCTTATGCTGTCAGATATAATATAAAGTAAAACAGCACAATCGCAGCCGCAACAAGCCCTAACGCATATAATAACTTTTTCTTCATCCTGCCGTTCCTCCTTTTTATTTATCCAGAAAGACAATCTCATATTTATCCAAATCATAGACATTTCCAAAAAATCCTGTCAAAATTGTCTCTGCATTACTTCTCGCATTCTCAAACAATCCATTTGCAATGGCATCGTCCTGCGCTGTCTTTTTCAGATTCTCCAATGCTTCGTTGCTTTCATCTAAGGTAATCGGGCTGAAAATGCTCTCTTCTTCATGGTACACTTTAAAAGAATCCAAATCAATCTCATTGCTCAAGACTTTCACCTCCGGGAGCGTCACTTCAATCTTGTCACCTTTTTCACTCCACTTGATATCTTTAAAATCATACCCTGCCTTGATCACAAAATCGTAGCTATAAATATATTTACTCTGAGTAAATGGTATTTTGATTCCGAACAGCTTTCTCCAGTCATCGGTCACATTTACTTCTGTGCAATATGCGGACTGTGTCGCCAATTCCCCAATATTTTCAAATCCTATTTTCGTAGTCTTGCTCTCCGATGTGATTACACTGCGCAGTCCAATTGCCCCAAGTGCGATTACCAAAACCACTGCAAGAACGATAACTACATTTTTTGTAAGATGCTTTCCTACAAATTTCAGCATCCTTCTCTTTTTTGTACTTTTCTCTTTTTGATTCTCCATACGCATTTCCTTTCTACTTTCTACAAATTTGCGTACAATCATTATAGCATACCCATTAAAAATAAGCATACAAAAACGGTAATTTCCAGAAAAATAAAAATTACCGTTTCTATGCATTCCCTACGCTGCATGCCCATTACTGCTTTGGCTGGCTAATTTTTCAAATTCTCTTAATTTTTGTTTTGCCTCTGCGCTTAAATTCTTTGGCACCTGAATCAGTACTGTTACATACTGATCACCGTACTGAGATGGATTTTTCATGGATACAACGCCTTTTCCCCGCAGACGGATCTTACTTCCTGACTGCGTTCCTTCTCGAATCTTGCAAATAACCTCTCCATGTATTGTTTTTACACGGGCTTCTCCTCCAAATACTGCTGTCGTGTACGGTATCTGAACCGTCGTGTAGATATCCCTTCCTTTTCTTTCATATCCCGGCTTTTCTCCTACCGTGACACGAAGTAATAAGTCTCCACTCTCTCCACCGTTGATTCCCGGATTGCCTTTTCCTCTCAAGCGGATTGTCTTTCCTGTCTCAATTCCTGCCGGAATGTGAACCTGAAGTGATTGTACATTTCCATCCTGACCTCTTAAATGAATGACTTTATCCCCGCCAAAAACAGCTTCGTCAAAACTTACAGCGACATCTGCTTCCACATCAGACCCTCTGCCGGAAAATTCTCGACCGCCAAATCCACGCTTTCCAAATCCTCCACTATTCTTTCCATGAAACATATCACCAAAAATATCTCCGAAAATATCGTCCATGTCACCACCTTCGAAATGATATTCCCGATAACCTCCATTTCCGGTATTTCCGGCATTTCTGTAATATGCGCCTTCCTGCGGACCACTTCCATCAAACGCCGCATGACCAAACTGATCATATAGTTTTCGTTTTTTGGGATCACTCAAAACCGTATATGCTTCTGTAATCTCTTTAAATTTCTGCTCTGCCTGAGCATTTCCTGCATTCGTATCCGGATGATATTTTTTTGCCAGCTTTCGATATGCCTTCTTAATAGCCCCTTCTTCTGCCTCTCGGTTGACTCCAAGAACCTCATAATAATCACGTTTTGTTTCCACAATCATCACCTCCCATATTAAGAATACCCCGGGAATTACTCCCCAGGGTTTCAATCAGTTACTTTGCTTGCACACCTATTTTATTCGCCTTCAATTGATACAAATTTTCTTTGCTCTACTTCCGGCTTTGCTTCTTTCTTTGGAACAAACAGTTTCAAAATGCCATGTTTGAATTCCGCTTTGATGTCTTCCTGTGTAATCTCGTCTCCCACATAGAAACTTCTCTGGCAAGATCCGCTGTAGCGTTCACGACGAATATATTTTCCGGATTCTTTTTCCTTTTCATCCTGATTCAACTGTTTTGCTGCGCTGATAGTCAAATATCCATCTTTTAACTCAGCCTGAATCTCATCTTTATGAAATCCCGGAAGATCAATCTCAAGCTCATATCCGTCTTTGTGTTCTTTGATGTCTGTCTTCATAATGTTTTTCGCATTGTGTCCATATAATTTTCTCTCTGCCCGATCATCAAAGAATGGGAATTCAAAGAAATCATCAAATAAATTATCATTAAAAATACTAGGTCTTAACATAAGTCATGTCTCCTTTCAAAAACATATTGTTTATTGGTTTGGAGCATTGGATTTCGGAACTTCTTTTTGTTCCTCTTCCTTTGTTCTATTTATGTTATAACACTTATAATTAGCACTGTCAAGAGGTGAGTGCTAATATTTTTTATTTTTTATTTAGAGTGATGACGGCAGCCACATATTTATTTTTATTACCGAACTGTAAGAAGATTGTAAGAAGTGAATGCTATAATGAAATCATAAAAGAAATACGAGGAGGTTTTTATTATGGCTATACTTGAAACAAAGAATTTGAAAAAAATATATGGTAGTGGAGAAAATGAGGTTCACGCTTTAGATGGTGTGTCGATTTCTGTGGAAGAAAGCGAATTTGTTGCTATTGTCGGTAGTACATCTGGAAGTGGTAAATCCACGCTGCTTAATATGCTTGGTGGCTTAGACCGTCCGACGTCTGGCAGCGTCGTTGTCAGAGGAAAAGAACTCATGCAGATGAAAGACGAACAATTAACGATTTTCAGACGCAGAAATGTCGGGTTTGTTTTCCAAAATTACAACTTGCTTCCTATTTTGAACGTGTATGAAAATATTGTCTATTCGATTGAAATTGATGGCAACAAGGTAGATAAAGAATTTGTCAAACAGATTATTCATAATCTTGGCTTGGAACGCAAACTAAAAAATATGCCAAACAATCTTTCCGGTGGACAACAACAGCGTGTGGCGATTGCGAGGGCTCTTGCTACAAAACCGGCAATCATCTTAGCTGATGAACCTACAGGAAATTTGGACTCAAAAACAAGTATAGACGTGATTCTTCTTATGCAGTCTATCAGTAGAGAATTTAATCAGACAATCCTTATGATTACACATAACGAAGAAATTGCTCAAATGGCAGACCGCATTATCCGTATCGAAGATGGGAAAGTCGTATAGGGAGGTGTAGGTTATGCACGATAATCGAAACAAAGAGGTCATAAAACGTGTAGAAAAAGGAATGATGAAAGCCAACCGCACCCGTAACATTTTTGCGATTGTCGCTGTTGCCCTTACAACGTTTATGATTACAACGGTTTTCAGTTTAGGTATTAACTATAAAGAGAACATGGAGTTAACGTCAGTTCGTACTTCCGGTACGAATGCAAATGTTTCACTTGCCATGCCGACAAAAAGTCAGGAAAAAGGAATCCGTGATTTAGATTATGTGAAAACGGTCGGTACGCAATATATGATTGGTTCTGTTGCAGGGAAAAATGAAGCAGACCGCGACCTTGCGATTGCTATGCAATACTATGATAATACAGAATGGGAAAAGCATTATAAAGAAGCAATCAGTAATATCAATGGGAGTTATCCGAAAAAGGAAAATGAGATTATGCTGTCTGAGGACGCTCTTTCTCAGTTAGGCATTGAAAAGCCAAAACTTGATATGGAAATTCCATTGTCCTATGTTTCAAAAGATGGAGAACAGAAAGATACCTTTACATTAAGTGGTTGGTTCCGTTCTTATACGGGAACGGGTATGGCATTTCTATCCGAAAGTTATTGTCAGGAACATGGATATACGTTACAAAACAGCGGTGTTCTTTCCATATCTTTAGACAATCCAAAAGATAATTTTTATGACATACAAGACGATATTACATTAAATGAAAATCAAACCTTTCAAGGCTCGGTTTCTACGTCATCATCAAATGGTTCTGTCTATGCAATGATTATTCTTTTGGTATTCTTTATCATAGGCAGCGGTTATCTTTTGATTTATAACGTACTTTATATTTCCATTTCAAGAGATACGCGCTTCTATGGATTGATAAAGACACTGGGAACAACAGAAAAGCAAATCAAAACATTGGTAAAACGACAAGCGGTAACCTTTGCTTGTATCGGAATACCGATTGGTGTTATTTTAGCAGGTGCCCTTTCTTTTGGGATTGTTCCGATTATTTTGGAAAATGCGTTTGATAGCGGAAAATCTATTATAGACGCAGAAATGTTTTTTCACCCAAGTATCTTCATACTGTCCATTATTTTCTCTGCCTTGACAGTTTGGATTTCATGTAATGCCCCGGCAAAAGCTGCTAGTAAGATTTCTCCAATCGAAGCATTAAGATACCAAAATTTTGCTTCTACAAAAACAAAAATCAGAAGTTCTACCAATGGTGGAAAACTTCATGTGATGGCATACCATAATGTATTCCGAGATAAAAAACGTGCGTTCCTTGTGTTTATGTCCTTGTTTATGGGAATTACGATGATTTTAGGCGTAAATGGAATTATAGGAAGTATGAAAGTAGAAAATTTTATTGATAAATACATGGATTATAACTTTGAATACACAGATATTCAATTTGAACAACCAGAACAACCGAATAAGGAAGTATCGCAATTTGATGAACAGTTTGTTGAACAGATAAAACAAATTGATGGTGTTAAAAAGGTAGATATTCAAAAAACAGTTTGGGCAGGTATTGATTTTGATGAAGTAGCTTTGGAAGGATTTATGAAAATCAGATACGAGGACAGCAGATATAAAACTGAGGGGCAGTCTTATCAAGAAATGGTTGCAGACCTTAAGGAATATGCCAATGCCGGAGATTATGGTTGTTATATTACAACACTTGATGATAAAGCACTAGAAGAATACAATGCAAAACACCCGAATACATCGATTGATATTGAAGCGTTTAATCGTGGAGAAACGGCGATTGCAGGAATGGATACGGAATATAATGCACCGAATACCGCATTGGTTGGAAAAACATTATGCTTGACTGCGGATAGTTCAGATGACAAAGCAACGGATTTTTTGATTGATGGTTCCTTTTATTTTGAAGATTATGAGAATAATCTTTCTGAGGGAATAGGTAGACGAAAAGATATTCACATTGTACCGGAGATTATCTATGTTAGCGAAGCAGGAATGGAGCGCTTGACAAAAACACCTATTATTTCAGCAATCGGTGTCGATATTAAAGACATGAACCAAGTAGAGCAAATAGACAGTGAGTTACAAGCATTGAATGGTACGTTAACAAAGCAAGAATGGAGTTATAAAAGCCCGATTGGAATGATGGAGGAATATAATCAAGTGACCTATTCTATGAATTTAATGGGAAACGGCGCGGCAGTTCTGTTGATTGTAATTGGATTGATTAACTTTATCAATGTTATGTTGACAGGTGTGGTTGCAAGAAAGAATGAATTTGCAGTCATGGAAAGTATCGGAACTTCTAAGAAACAGATTCAGAAGATATTGACCTTAGAGGGCGGTATTTACGCACTTGTAACTACGGTGCTTATTATGACACTTGGCAATGCATTCTTACTTCTTGTTGCAGACGCAGTTCCGCACATGGCAGACTATGCAAAATTTGAATATCCATTTGCTCTTGTAATTTGCCTGATATTTGCTATATTTATCATATGTCTAAGTGTTCCGGCAATTGTATATCGTGCGGTTTCAAAAGAAACAGTCATTGAACGCTTACATGACTTAGGAAATTAGTTTTATTTTGATATGAGGTGGTGGTTATATGGCAAATATATTTTTATTAGAAGACGATAAGATTTTAAGTAAAGGAATTTCCATTGCTTTGAAAAAAGATGGACACCATGTTACAACGGCATACGGGTATGTCGAAGCATTGCAAAAATATGCATTGAAAAAGTACGATTTGTTTTTGCTTGATATTAACCTGCCCGATGGAAATGGTATGAACTTCTGCCAAACAATCAGGCAATCCTCACAGTTACCGGTGTTATTTTTAACCGCAAATGATACAGAAGAAGATATGCTAAAAGGATATGATGTGGGCTGTGATGATTATATTTCCAAACCATTTTCAATCGATATTTTGCGAAGAAAAGTATCTGCGATACTGAAAAGAACAATTACAGAAAATGCACGAGTACAGTATAAGGATTTGGAAGTCGATATGGAAAATGCCTTGTGTTGTTACATGGCGAAGAAGTCCATCTCAGTGCAACAGAATATAAATTACTCTGCTATCTGATACAGCATAAAGGAACCGTTGTTACAAAAGCAATGCTGCTGGAGAACTTATGGGATAAGGACGGCAATTTCATTGATGATAATACCTTGCGTGTGAACATCAAACGATTAAGACAAAAATTAAGAGATGATAACCAAGAATATATTGTAACGGTATTTGGGATTGGTTATACGTTCGGAGAATAAACATGAAGTATTTTAAGTATATCAGAAAAATCCTTATCATTTTAGGAGCGATGATGGCCATTGCACTTGCAGCAGTCCTGTGTTTTACACCGATGGATATTTCAGTAAAAGCAGGATTGCTGATTGGCATTGCTTTCTTCGTTGGCATATTTTATTTGTTAGACTATTTGCATAACCGCTATCTTGATGATATGTTGGAACAGCTGACCTTTTTGATTGAAGAATTGGTTGGTAAGCAGGAAGTCCATGTCTTTTCGGAGTTAGAAGATACCCTGCTTTCACGATTGCAGCACCAACTTTTAAAATTGCGTTCTATCCTGATAAAGCAAAATAAATTATTGGATCATGAAAAGCAACAGATTAAAGCGCTGATTTCAGATATATCTCATCAGATAAAGACACCGGTTGCTTCGGCAAATACGTTCGTACAGTTGTTAAATGATGATACCTTATCAGAAGAAGAACGAAAAGAATATATTACCATCTTGCAACTATCGCTTGAAGAATTAACATTCTTAGTCAATAGCCTTGTGAAGATGTCCCGTCTGGAAAGTGGCATTATTGTGTTGAAACCGCAGAAAAACAGTCTGAATGATATTATCTTGCAGGCAGTAAAATCGGTGTATTCCAAAGCGAAAGCAAAGAATATTACGATTATGTTTGATTGTGAACAAGACTATACATTGCATTTGGATTTTAACTGGACAGCCGAAGCCATCACAAATGTATTGGACAATGCAGTGAAATATACACAAAATGGTGGAACGGTCCGTCTAAATATGATTGAGTATGCGTCATATCTGCGACTGGATATTACAGACAATGGTATTGGCATACCGGAGGAAGAACAGGCACAGATTTTCAATCGGTTTTACAGAGGAAAATATTCTGCCGGTGTTGATGGTGTCGGTATAGGACTATATCTAACACGCGATATTATGAGTAAGCAAAAGGGATATATCAAAGTTATTTCTAATGAAATGGGAACAACGTTCTCTTTGTTCTTTCGATTGTAAAGGAATTTATCAGCTGACTGTGTGGCTGTCATTTCCTGACATCCCCTTACTGTTTTGTTTAAATTATATTTTATTTAAATTCTCTTTTTGATAAAATCAGCCATCAGCCTCCACGCTTCTTCTGCCTGCTCTGGCTGATATTCTTTTAGTTCTGCATGTGTAAATCCATGACAACATCCGGCAAACTTTTTATAAATCACCTTTGTTCCGGCTGTCTGTGCTTTTTTTGCAAACTGCTCTTCCTCTCCTGACAAAGAGTCATATTCGGCTGAAATCATAAGTATATCCGGCAAATGATCCAGTTCCGCAAGAAGTGGCGATGCCAGCTCGTCCTGCATCTGATCCAGATCTTCAAAATACCATTGGATATACTGAAGCATCCTGTTACGACTGATCGCTTTCGAGGAATCAATTGCTTTGCGATCTTCTTCGTTCACAGACTGTCTCAACGGTGCATAATCTATAATCTGACCTTTGATTCCAATCTTCTTTTCTGCTCTGTCAAGAATACACATATCCGCAGCCAGTGTACCACCGGCACTATGTCCGCATACGAACACCTTTTCTGAATCTATCCCATACCGGTCTTTTTCTTTTAAAATCTCACAGATTGTTTCATAGGATGCATGAACCGGTTTCGGGAACTTAAATTCCGGTGCCAGACAGTAATCTATATTAATCACCATACATCCAGCCAGATTCGCCAGCTTTTGACAATAAGGACCGTCCAGCTCATAAAATCCAAGAACAAATCCTCCTCCATGGAAGCTAAAAACAACCGGAAGCATCCCGTCTTCCTGCCTCTTGTCTGGTCTGTAGATTGAAAAATCAATATATCCGGCTGTCTTTGTTCGGACGGTTCCCTTCTCAAATTTTCCATTTAACCGTTCTTTCAATACAGTTTCTGTATTTTTTATCTCTTTTTCTCTTCTATAATCAAAGATTGTCAAATCCTCTTCTCTCATGCTTCCTCCTCTGTCATTTTATTTCTTATCCGCTTTCTGCACCACTCTATCGCAAGCAATTTCCATTGTGTTACTGAAAAATCAATCTCTCTTTCATCCATTACCGTCAGCTCTGTATTCACTGACAGTCCATGTCCGCCCTGCGAGAATAGATGATATTCACAGGCAACTCCATTTTTCACACATTTATTCACATAATCCATTGCATTTGTGTAGTTAACAACTGGATCATCAATACAATTCCATAAAAATGCCGGTGCCGTATTTTCGGAAATATAATTTAACAGATTAACACTTTCCTTCTGCTTCTCATCAGGTTCATCCGTATGAAATATCGTCTGATAAAGTTTCTTTGTGTTCTCTTTCATTTCCTGCTCTACGGATTCCTTTTCCATAAAGAAATCCTGATTCAACCGAAGCATTGGATAACCAAGAACCGCTCCTGCTGGTTTCAGTTCTTTCCCTTTTGGTGTGAAATCAAGCTGTTCTAAGAGCTTCGGATCATTCCAGCGAACTGCAAGAGATGCTGCGACATGTCCGCCGGCTGAGAATCCACTCACAAAGATCTGTTCTTCATCAATCTTCCATTCGTCTGCATGCTCGTGGAGCAGATGCATTGCCTCCATCAGTTGGAGAACCTGGATCGGATATTTTGCCTCCGGACTTATTCCCTTCTCCGGATGTTCCCTGTCTGTTCCAATAGAATAACAAAGTACAAAGCACTGGAAACCTGCCTGCATAAATTCAACCGCAACCGGTTCTCCTTCCTTTGTTGCATGGATCAGATAGGCTCCTCCTGGACAGATAATCATTGCCGGTTTCTTTTTATATTTTTTATAAGTTATCTGAGAATCCTGAAGATAAGTCTCCAGGATTCCTCCATGTGACATTTCATATTTTCTATGAATCATATTCTCACTTCTTTTTATTTAGATTTCTAATTTTTCTGAATTGCTGGTTCATCTTTACTAAAGCCAAACAGATAAGTAACAACTGCCGCTACAATAACAGCTATCACACAACCAATCAGGCCATTGATTAAATTAGCATTTGACTTTCCTGTAAATGCAAGTGCACTTAAAAAGTTTGTAGAAGGAACCAGGTTTGCGGAAACAACCCCCATAATACCAGCATATAATCCACCTGCAAATCCTCCTGCAAGCAATCCGATAAATGGTCTTTTGTAACGTGTACAGATACCATACAGACACGGTTCTGATGTTCCTGCCACAATCGCTGTCACAGCAAATTCTGCTGCAATCACTTTCTGCTCTTTATCTTTCAGACGAAGCATTGCTCCAATACATACTCCCATAACTGAGAAACTTGCAAATGTAAGTGCCGGTCCAGCAAATCCATCGAATCCCTGTGTTGCAAATACCTGAAACAACGCAGCAATCAGTACCATATGCATTCCTGTCATAACAAGAAGTGGATAAAGTCCTGCGATCAATGCCATTCCCAGGAATCCGATTACATTCTGAAGTCCAAGAAGACCTCCTACTACATAGTTACCAAGGAATGCCCCTGCCGGTCCTACAATACAAAGCGTAATCGGCAGCATTACAAGAATTGTAAATGCCGGAGCAAACACTGCGCGGATAGAATTTGGCAAAATCTTATTAAAAAACTTTTCAATATAAGACATAATCCATACAGAAATAATAATCGGTAAAATTGTGCTGGAATAATTCTGCACCATACAAGGAATTCCAAACACCTTAAATGCAGTACCTTCTGCTGCCATTCCAGTAAATGTAGGGTGCATCATAATACATCCAAGCAAAATTCCAAGTACAGGCATGACATTAAATTTCTTAGCTGCTGTATATCCGATGATAACCGGAAAGAAATAAAATCCGGCATCACCAACAAATGTCAGTAACGTATAAATATCACTTTTTGCTGCAAGAACTCCTAACATATCCGGTCCCAGCAAAGAAATTAACATCTTAAAAAATGCACATGCTGTAATTACCGGTATCACCGGTCCCAAGCTTCCTGATAAAGCATCCAGGATTGCTGAAAAAACTCGTTTTGCTGTCCATTTTTTCTTAACTATTTCTTTCTTTTCCACTTTATCTGCCACTGATTCCTTCTGGTCAATCAGAATGCAAACTTCATCAAACACCTTATCTACATCCGGTCCGATTACAACCTGATACTGACCGCCTGCTTTTACAAGTCCAAGTACACCGTTTAAGCCTTTTAATTCATCTCCCTTTACCAAACTTTCCTCTTTCAGGTTAAATCGCAGACGCGTTGCACAATGCAATGCATAATTCACATTCTCTTTTCCGCCCACAAACTCTACAATTTGAGCCGCAAGCTCATGATAATCCTTCCCCATAGCTTTCTCCTTTACTATTTAGCATTCTTTTTATCCTGTTTCTCAGTCAAGTTAACTTGTTTACTTATAAAGTAAATCTTTTTACTTAAAAAGTCAATAAAAAAGTAAATTATTTTACTTTTTATAAAATAATTTACTTCATGAATCACCCATTGTACATTTTATGCTTAGGTTGTCTGTTGAACTTCAAGAGAAACCGGTATTTTTACTTCTTTTACTGCTTTTTTTGACTCCTCTTCTTCATTCTCCATCAAGTCAACAAGCATGGCGACTACTTTCTCTGCAATCTGGCGCAGATTTTCTCTTACAATCGTAAGACGCGGGCTTGCATATGCAGACATATAAGAATTTCCGTAACCAATGATTTTGATATCTTCTGGCACTTTATAGCCGAGATCCGTATACGTTTTATATAATACAGAAGCTAACCGGAATGTTTCCGAAAAAACTCCGTCCGCATCCGGATGTTCCATTGACATCTCCGTTATAATTCCTGGGGCATCGTTTAATATATCCATATCAATTCCCAGCTGATACGGCCAGACCGTGCACTCTCTTTTCTCTGCTTCTTCCCGAAACCCCTGATATCTCTCATCATACTTCAATCCTTCCGGAAATGTCGTAATATAAAGAAGATTCCGGCATCCTCTGCTCATCAGATGGCGCGCTGCAATTTTCCCACAGGAATAATTATCTGAACGTACTGATGGAATTTGATCAGACACTTTCACGCCAATCGTAACTACAGGAATCCCCTGCTGTTTCATCAAATCTGCATCTCTTACAAGTGTTCCAAATAAAATCCCGGACACATTCTTCTCCTTTAATTTACGATAAAACGCTTCTTCTTCCTCTGCTGCGAACAAAGAACTACAGACATACAAATCATATCCATAATCATATACTGCTTCTTCCAACAATGTGATATACATTCCGTAATTTGGTGAGGTTGACTTTGGAAGGACAAGCGCAATCCGTTTCTCATCTCCCATATTCTCACTCATCAGCATGTTTATATTTTTATAATTTAATCTCTTTGCTGCACGTTCTACCTTTTTAATCGTTTCCCGACTGAACGATCCTTTATGATTTAAAATACGGGAAACTGCCGCTTTTGAAATGCCAACTTCCTCTGCAATGTCCTGAATTGTCGCCATACTATTTCCTTTCTCACTTATCACTTGAACTTATTTACTACTATTTTTACACAAACTTTCTCAAAACACAAGCGAAAGAGGCTGTCCTGAAAACGTAATTCAGCGATAGCCTATAAACAAGTATTCTAAATGAGCTCGCTTTTTGGCGGGCTTATTTACTTGCTTATGAAAAAAATCGTAAAGATGTTATTTCGGCTGAATAATTACATCCATCCCTAGCTTTTCTAATGCATGAAGATTTCTCTTGATTAACTTTTCTTGATTGATAACGGAGTAGTAATCGGCTCCCAAGTCATGACAAGGGACTTTTTCTTTTAGTATATGATAGATAGCGATTAACATGGTATGTGCAACTGCTATCAGAGCCCTCTTTCCACCCCTGCGTGCGGCAATTCTTTGATAACGGGAATAGAGATAACTTTGTTTGTTTCGTATGGCAGCACGAGCGCATTCCACCAGTGTTGCTTTCAAATATTTATTTCCTTTCCGTATCCTCGTACTCATCTTTTTCCCAGCACTTTCCTTGCATTCTGGCACGAGTCCCGCCCATGAACTGAAACGGGATTCATTCTGAAAATGCTCCATTTCCACGCCCGTTTCTGCTAAGATTCGTTCTGCACTTTGTCTTCCAACTCCCGGCATACTATCCAACGCCTCAATTGCCCAGTTTATGGATTCTGTTTTTTTTGATGTCGGCGTCTAAATCCATAATTAAAAAAGTCAGGCTTTCGATATGCCCAAGCTGATGTTCGGATATCCGTCCTTGTAGAGATTTCTGCATTTCTGGAATCTTATTTCTGGCTCTGCCTTCTGCCAGTTCACTTAAAACAATGGGATCTGTTTCTCCAGATATGATTGCCTTTAAAATTGCCATACCGCTTTTTCCGCTAATATCTGTGATAACACTACTTAGCTTAATATTGCAGCCTTCCAACACATCCTGGATTCGGTTTAATTCACGGGCGCGCTCTTCAATTATTTTCTGGCGGTAACGGGTTATTTCCCGCAGTTCTCTTTGCTCCCGGTTTGGTATGTAACTTGCTTTTACTAATCCATGGCGTACCAGATCAGCAATCCACTCTGCATCCTTCACATCCGTCTTACGTCCGGGAACTCCTTTGATATGCTGTGCATTTACAATCATAGTTGGAATCTGTTCTTCTTCAAATATGTTATATACAGGTTTCCAATAAGAACCTGTACTCTCCATGGCAGCCATCTCGCAATCTGTTTCTTTCAACCACGAAACTAATTGGAGAATATCCTCCGTCATTGTTGAAAACTGGCGGATTTCTTTTTTTCTGACACTCGTAAAAACACAGGCTACCATCATATTTTTATGAATGTCAATCCCACAACATCGTTTATACAATACTTCCATAAAGTAAACCTCCTTCGCATAAGCCGATGCAGCTCCTTGCTTAATTGTTGGCTGTCCTGCGTCCTCATCAAAATCCGATGGAAACAAAAAGTGGTACACCTAAGGAGCTGAAAATCAGTCTGTCGCACGGGCTTGGAAGCACCAATCCCCTTCCGACCTAGCTCGGCACCTTTAGTATACCACTACTTAGAGTATAGCCAGTATCCAGTTTTCATTTATTGTGGTGAGATTTTCTCATGATTGTCTGTCGCTAATGCCGTTTTGGGGCACAAAAACCCCTGAACTGCATTTATGAACGCGCGCTTTTCCTCTGTTTTTCCTTCTATTTTCCATTCTTATACCGAAGAATTGCATTCTCCGAAGAACACTTTCCATAATTATATTCTATCTTTAACAATTTATAGAATTCTCACATTCCCCATAAAATCGTGTTAATACCCTTCTTAATTCTGCCGGATTTTCCTTATTTACCTCATGTCCAGCATTTGGAACCATCATTATTTTCGCCTGTTCAATCTGTTCCTTTAACCGCCTGCTGGCAGGTAAATTCACCTTATCCTTCTCGCCGCAAACAACCAACACCCGACAACGAATTTTCTCTAACTTCTGGCTGAAATCCAGATGCATCATCGAACTGCATAACGAAATAAATGCTTTCTTCTGAAATCCCATATTCTGAAATACAGACCTTGGCATGATATGAAACATCAGGTTCTGAAATTTCAACAGCCGTTTTGGCATGGTATATTGTGTCCCGATCAATACCACCGATGCCACTTTTTGTGGATGCTCCAAAGCATACTGCAGAGCAAGAATTCCACCCAAGGACAGTCCACATAAATGCAAAGATTCTTTCTGCGCTTCACAGCATTCTTCTAATGCTCTATATAAATTGCCATAACTGGCTTCTTTTCCTAAAACCCACTCTGACAGGTTCGGACACAAAACATCTCCCTCCATGTCCTTCACTGTTTCGCTCCAATCTGATGCTATCTGTCCTAATCCATGTAAAAAGATGTATTTCATCACTGTTCCTCCACACTGTCCTATTTGACCTTTTTGTTTTGTAATTGTATCATTGTAGAACACCTTCTGCAAATAAAAAAAGAATGAGCGATACCATAGTATCACCCACAAAATACTAGTATGGCATTTTTATGATAACCTCTGCACCTTTTGTTATATCAGAATTTTTCAATAAAATCTGTCCTTTATGTTGCTTTATAATACTACTTGTAATATAAAGTCCCATTTCTACATATTCCAAACAAATAGAAACCATATCCGTTTGTATTTCTGTAAAATAATCTTCAAATATTTTTTCTTTCACAGGCACATTTTTCTTAAAGAATTTGTCAAACAATCCCATCGTATTTTCTTTCCGCCTTTTCATTTACTAATATTTTTCTTGTTTTTGACCTTGCTTTGCAGCCTTAAATATCTCTAAGCTATCACCAAACTTATCTGAACCATATCGCATAATTGTTCCAAAGTATGGCTTGTCTCCTCTTATTTCAGATAAATCGCTTCCTCCATTTCCAAATGCGGCTATTTCTAATACTTCTTCTGCTTTTTCAAAGCTTTTATGGTCTAAATAGTAGACAAAAAGTAATGCCTCACCACCAATTTTTTCACGAAAGACTTCTTCATACATTTGGTATTCTTCTTCGTCTGTCTTTCCTGTCATTGTAGAAGCATCAATATAAACCCAAATCGAACCTAAAGTTTTATGCTCTGGTTTTCTTTGATTACAGAGGTCAACATAATTTCCCCACTGTGAAATTTGCTCCACTGGGATGTCTTGCCATTCTTCAGGTATAATAATATCACCTTGAATATAATAGTTCTCGGCTACCTGTGAAACAGCTTCTTCTGTCATATCCTCCATTTGCTTTGCCAAAAGGCGTTCCGCATAACCATCATCAATAATTTCTATTTTTGAGTTTGGTTCTTCGGGATCAAAATAGCTACCCTCAAACGGATGTTTTGGGTCATTTTTTGAAATACAGGTTGCATAGATTGCACCATTGTCTGATGGCAAAAGTGTTGTGGTCAAGCTTTTTTGTAACACTACGACCTAATTTCCTGCCACAGGG
>OBYP01000166.1_pt1 | contig 77137 bp, 91 predicted proteins | sample 1501461 | NCBI WGS metagenome assembly OBYP01 (sample SAMEA2580201, study PRJEB22360) | human gut metagenome | biome: human gut; feature: human-associated habitat; material: faeces | place: Denmark | collected 2008/2010 | reverse complement strand
CACTCACTATCTCCTGCGGATACTCTGGACTGGGGGATGGTTTGCCGCCGGTGTAGGGCTCCCATGACGACAGTCTTTCGTTTTCGGTAATAGCGACATAAGCAGTTAAGTCAATTTCTATCCCAGCATCATTAGATTTGTCAACTAATACTCTGATACAAATACCTGTTTCGGTTCCATCGGGCGTATATTCTCTAGTGTAGATTACCCCAGATGGTTTTTCTACAGCAACATCGCTTGCAATCCCCACAGTGAAACTTTTCGCGAAGTATGTTTTCCCAATTTCCATCACATCCTTCACATTAACTGCACAATTCACTCTATTGGTTGAAGTATCCACTGTAACGCCAGAAAATGTAACGACTCCCTTGTCAAAAACCCAATCGACGCCCCTACTATTTCCTGCGCCTTGAGTATTTATCAACTGCGCCCCTGTAGTCTGTACCTGCTCCGTCCGCCCAAACACCCTCAGCCCCCGGAACGGACGGCCTTCTGCGGCATCATTGGCGGTAATGACGGAGCCAGAAGCCGTGCTATGGATTGCCGGTGCCAGATCTGTCATCCCTTCCACCAGACCGGCTATATCAGTCTTATTCTGGTTGATCTGCTCCCGGTCCGCCACAATCCCAGCAGCCGCATCCTCAACCCTCTTGGTCTGCTTATCGCCCTCTGCGGTTACTGACTGCACTGCCTCGGTCTTGGCCTCAGTAACCTCACTGACCGCCTGTGTGCCTGCCTCCTGTACCGCTGTGGTCTGTTTATTGCCCTCGGCCTTAACAGCTCCCACAGCTGTACTCTGAGCCTGCCCTATGGCTGTAAGGGCGTCTTGGGCGGTCTGTCCAAACTGCAAAGCGGTCTGCTCTACCGCCTGACGGTCTGCCGCCACGGCTTCCCTCATTTGGGTTACAGTCTGATCATTGGCAACTGCCTGACGGTCTGCCCCTGTATCCTCAGCGTACTGTCTTGCTGTATCCTCAGCCGCCTCAGCGCCCGTCTGTGCCTGTGCTGCGGCTGTCTCTGATAACTTAGCCTCCTGTGCTGATAACGCCGCATCTGAGGCCGCCTGCTGGGTCTGGGAGAGCATCCCTGCTACAGTCTGCTTATCCTGCGCCACAGTGTCGGCATTGATCTCTACCTGTTCCGAAAGTTTCTGTACTGCTTGCAGATGCTCCGCTGTCTGGGTGGCTGCTGCCTTGGCCTCATCCGCAGCGGATACAGCCTTGTCACCGGCATCTTCTGCCCGGTTGGCAGCGTCATTGACGGCCTCGATGGCCTGCCGAAAGATCTCCCCATCTCCCGGTGCCTCAAAGGCTTTCGGCTTGGGGCGTGATTTGACCTGCATCGTAATGCGCTTGATCGTCTCGCCGGATGACTTATCCGACAGGTATACCCACGCATAGATGTTATATGCCTTATCTGCCGTCCATGTCGCACGATTTCCCTCCAGCATGCTGTCCGGGATTGTGACGGTTGTTACGCCGTCCTTAGTAGTACCCACACGGGGTATGGCCTCACCACCGGTCTCCTGTAGCGCAAAGTGGATTTCTACCGCCGTCGGAAGATGCAGTCCCTCTATCCTGAGCTGCTGACCATAATCCCACTGCCAGAGTCCGTAGGCGTGGGAGTAATCATCGTTATCTGTAAATACTGCTGTAATCATATTCCCTCCAACCAAAAACGGCCCCAGGAAATCCCGGGGCCTGCCTGTGTTGCGACGTCGCACAGCTTACTTATCTTCCGTGCCTACTGCTCTCTCATCTTCCTTGCCGGTTGCAGGGCCGGTGGTTACAAAAGTGGTATCCTGCGCGCCCTTGGGTCTTCTCTTCTGGGCTGCGTCATTACGTCTCTGCTCTGCGGTTCTTTTGTCTGCTCTCTTACCTGTTGCGTTTGCCATAATCTTAATCCTCCATAATTATATGATGTAATAGTAGTTGCTCCGGCTCTGACCCTGCCGGACGGGAGATGTTGGATCACCCCCTCTCAGGTCTTGGCTGGCAGCTCCGGAAGTCCTGCAATGGATGTTGCCACTGACAGGATACCTGCCAGCGCGGATGCACTGGCTACCATAGGCCAGTTGACCTCACCCATGACCGCTGCCGAGCCGATGGTGGCGACAAATGTCTGCGCCATAGTCTTGACCGCACGGATACCTGCGGCCTTGACCCACTGGATGGTATCCACGTCGGCACGGAATACACAGTTCTTAAGCATATACTCACCTCCTCTCAATGGATAGTCTGCGACAAAATTAAAATAAGCCCAGTTGCCAGTGATCCGGCAAGCGCGCTTACTATCGCTGTGATTACTGTTTTTTTAATGTCCTTGTAGGTGTTGCCCGGTTCCCGTTCCAGGGCATCCAGACGCTTACTCTGGTTGTCCAGTCGCTTCCCCTGCTCTTTCTGCTCCTGGAGCATCTGTTCCATGTCTTTTGCAAGGCCATGGATGGAGAGTACCAGATCCTGGATCACCTTACTCATGTCCTCCAGCAGCTCAATGCGCCGGTTCTGGCGCTGATCCTCGTCACGGATGCGGGCCAGTTCCGCTTTTGTTAATTCATCCATCATCAGGCTCCTTTTTAATAACTTGATTTACTCTAACCTTATTCTGGTGATATAACAAACACCGCCTGAGGCTTTATCCAATGACATATTAATGGTTGCATTTGCGTTGATTGTAACTACTTGTGAAATATCAAGTGCAACATAAGTGGCTCCTTTATTAAAATTGGCGCGACTAACCTGAGTAGGATTATTAAGAATACAATACATAGTCGAATCCGTAGACCAATGAAAATATCCCTCAAAAATCAGTCTCGAATAACTTCTGACATCGATAGCGTTAGGAAACCTGAAGGACGGAACCGAGCCAGCGAGACTATCATAATAAAATGCTATTCTTGTGTTCTCAAAAGTCCAGCCGTACAGAAGGATAAGACCAGCACTATTGACCCCGTTGTAATACAGATCCTGAGGCGTTGGTACCCACCCCTCAAAACTTCCGATAATACCCATTATCGATTCGCCTTTTTTGATCTTCACCGCTGTAATCCCCGCCATGTTGCGGATATCCGCCCATGACAGGAACACATTGGCGTTCTCGTTATAGTATCCCTGTGGTATTTTAACCCACATCCGCTGATTGCCTGCATCATTGCCCTTGCTGTTGCCCCAGCCGTTGTAATCGCCACGGTTGGGCATGGTACCAGTCTGTTTGCTTTTGGCATTGTTCGTATAAAACGTCTCTCCATTCAGCACATGGGCTGCCTGTGCGTTCCCTGTCAGTTCCAATGTTCCCTGAACCGGTTCATCATCTGATCCTTTCAGTATGCCCGTGTAGCCTTTCAGAAGTTCTGCGGCTGTTGCGGTGCAGTCATCGCTCCCGGCTCCACCTCCGCCTGAACCTGTCATCAGTATATTACCCATATGTTCAGCTCCTCCTTATAATTTAAGCCCAACTGCGATATCTATAGCCGGCTTTTTGTAGACTTTGAATGTCACTGTTCCATCTCCGGTCTGGCCCGTTCCGGAAGCCACAATACCAAATGCCTTACTATATGCCTTCTGGTTCTCCAGAGAAGCCCCATCCGCCAGAGCAGACACCAACGAAGGATTATCTTCCCCCAGAATCCCTTCCACTGATACTGTCTGAACATACGGGGCTGCATCTCCTGTCCATCCGGCAGCGGTCAAAGTGATCTGATAGAATCCATCCACCCGTCTCTTTAAATACGCCTCATTATTCACCAGATGTTCGATAACATCACCCATATCGTTCCCATCTGCAACCGTATTTCTATCCCATTTGGGGATTTCATTGGTCCAGACTGGAGGATTTCCAATTACACAATTTGCCATCGTCTACCACCTCCTAAAAAACTTCGTCCATATTGAACGTCATAGGAATGTCCTCATCCTTGCCTTTTGCCAAGAACGTCTTATATGCTACCAGATCCCCGTCTGCATCGACCAATCCGATCTCTGAGATGTTCTTCCCTACAAGTTCACTTTTTTCAATTCTTCCAACATACCGGCAGGTGCTTTCTCCCTCTCCAATATAAAAATGGGATTCCACATTCTTTTCCAGCAGCTGGTTATACAATGCCGTTTCCTGACCGGTCGTTTCTTTCGGAGCTCCGCTTTCTTCAAGCCCTCCATCTCCCCAAGCCATCTTTGTGATCGGCGGCAGCTCAATATCCCCTGCGTGTGCCTTACATAGCTTTTTCTTTCCAATATTCGTAATTACTGCCTGAGCCATCTCCATCTCTCCCTTCTACAGTGTAAACAGGCCGCCATTTAATTTACGGCTCCCATCCAGCTTCCAAGACCCATCTAATAATCGTTCAACATACACATTGCTTTGGATTTCAGCATCAACCTCAACCTTTGATAATGTTTCGATTTCTACAGGGTAAAAATCCGGCTTGATATCCGATCTGTAACCGCTGAGTTTTCTGCTGTCATCCAACTTCCATGCTCCATCCAGTAGCAGTGGCATCAGATTTTGACGGGCAAAAAACTCTATAGACACAAGCACCCCTGTTTCAAAATCAATCGGAACTGGATATTCGCTGGAATATACTTTTTCCAAAATGACCCCAACACCGCTGGATCGTATACACAATTCCGGATAAAATTCAACGGTATCTGGTTCGTCCATATCAAATTCTCCATGGAATATGATCGTTGCTGGATACTTTGGGTCCTCCATATACTCCAATCGTTTCAAATTCCACATCATGGAGATGCCTTCCATCAGGTCCCAATAGGTACATTCACTTGTGTTTTTCAGGATCTTATACCTCAGGAACTGCCGGTAACGCTCGTCGGTCATTTCAGCTCCTCCCGATATTACATCCATATCGGTAGCAGCCTTCCGGCTTAAACCAACGATTCCTCCGACAACCAGATCAAGGTTTTTTCCAGATGCCGTATCCAGATCCGTTTTGTTCTTGATATCAAAAAAGGCCTGCTCCACTTCCTGAAGCTGCCTTGAAAATGCCCGGATCAATAATTCAATTTTCGGTTTATGCTGAAACTGCTGGGGAATATCCCTCAGCCACAGATCAGCTATCTGCATCCACCGTCACCTCAATTCTCGTTGGATCGACCAGAACTTTTTGTCTGGAAGTTGCAATGACGTTTTGTACTGCATAATCACCCGGCTCCGGATTGTAGGATTTATCAGCAGCATACGCCGTTTCAATCTTAATGTATGTAACCCCTGAAACAGCATCATAAATTCCTTCGTGGAGCTGCTGGATCAGCAGACTGTCTCCTGCAACCAAGCGTTCCCCATAGGAGCAGATAACGTCTGATGCAAGGGTCATATAATTTGCTGGTATTTTTTTCTCATCCCCATACAAAGTTACCTTCATCCATGCATAGAGATATTCCGGACGGTTAAACCGTACCGGTATTGATTCCCCATACTTGCCAACAACAGAAGCAGCTACGTTTCCATAGGTGTAGATACCGCCAGCTTTCCGTTTCAGAATGGCCTCCGCAATCTGGTTGGTATCACCGCCATCTACAATGATTTCAATACTATGCGGCGGCATTCCTCTTTCGTTGGTAGTATCGGTTTCATTTTCATAACCGGATGCCGACTCTACGCCTGTAACATTGTTCAGCAGTTCTGCCACAATGCTGTCGATCATGGTATTCGACCGCAGCGCTGATTTCGCAATGTATGACTGCCGTAATTCAATATCCGTTTCCTGCAATCTGCCATAAATGGGTTCCAGACGGTTCACAACAGCGTTGAATCCTGAAATATTGTTGATCATCTTCGTGACAATTCCATATGGCAGCGTGATCTCGCCGTAATCTTCTGTAAGGAAATTGGCAATGGAGGTTACGCTTTTGGTTGTCAGGTTATCCGATAATACGAAAAAGTTATTCCGGGATACAGTCAGATCGGAAATACTCAGGATACCCTCTGAACCATCGTATTTTACCTCATACCCTTCATTGTTGATCTTTTCTGCAATGCCTTCAAGTATGCTCTTCTCATTTCCATCGGCATTAGAATAATTGAACTGTTCTCCGTTGATACTCACAGAATATACGGCATCCTTTTCAACCGCAGCTACTTTTATGCTGATTGCATTGCTGTTCTCGCGGGTTATCTTAAAATCGCTTGCAGAATAAAGACGGATTTCCGGCATAGTATCCGTAGCCACAATCACGCCTTTTCTCACAAGCGTTCCGTCATCTCCCGTACAGTGTAGAGGATAACTGGTCTGTCTGCTGGCGGCCCTTCTGATCCCTCCATACTGTACCGCATTGTCAAGGTTTACGCCTTCTGCTGTAGACGGACTCTTCGAGTAATAGGTATCCTGGGCGATCTCCCACAGATCAGCGACCTGTCCGGCAAAGGTCATAATCAGTGTATTAAGGAACGAAGCTCCTGTTAGCCTGGTATCGAACCCAAAACCCTCTGATAGATCAGCATGGATCTGTTCCAAGATCGTATCCATACGCTTTAAGACAAATCCCTTATCCGTTACTCCGTAATCCTGCATCTTATCACCACCTCATCCTTTATCGTTTCGCGATCTGTCAGTGCCACAAATTTTATTACTGCATTTCTTGTTTCCCGGTTAAATGTTATTTCAACATTTTTAACATCCGTGATTTCATCAATCTCAAAAATCCGGTCTCTGATTACACTTTCAAAATAATCAAGGTTGGGATTCTTTACAAGCAGCTGATCGAAATAAGGGATTCCTTCCTCTCTGTCCCACTTCCATTCGCCTTCAAACCACAGAAGCCGGATCCGTATCTTTTGTGCCACAGAATCATTCAATACAATATCTCCGGTATCTGATAACAGCAAATCTCCAGACCTGTCTAACAAAATATCCATGGCCCCTCCTACTCAGGCGTCCCGGTGTTGGTTCCCGGTTCTGATGACTTATGTGTATGCTTCTGTAAAGCGATTTTACCGGCTTTTATATCGCCAGTGGAAGAAATATTGCCTGTTACTTTTAAATCGCCCCCTATGGCTATCCCTGCTTCTGAGATAGACATAGAGACGGAACCTGAATAGATGATCACAGCGTTTTGGTTAACTGCCTGTGCCGCCAGACTGTTCCCTGTTTTCATCAGCCCCGGGATACATACTGCATTCGTCAGGTCAAACTTTAATGCCCCGCTCGACTCAGCCCCTGATCTCCATTCATCCAGCTCAACCTCCGAAACCACAATAAGACAGCCGTCACCGCTCCTCACAGGGAAAATAACCCCGGTGTTCGATGCCTGGCTGAATGGAAATACCACCGGGACCTCCGGGATCTGCGGATATTCCAGCCGTTCTCCTTCAAATGTCGTATACTTTCCGGATGGCTTTACCACCGCAGTACCATTGTTGCAATCGTATGATACGATCGTGCCGGGGATTGCCGTGTGCATCTCACCCATTACCGCCTTGGCGGTATCTTCGACCTGCTGCGCAAATTCCTGCATCATAAACAGCCCACCTCCTAACTTCGTGCCTTCACATCAAGGGCAGCATCTGCCTTGATCTCAAGCACCTGTGCCGTGCAGATCCAATCGCCCTGTTGATTATCTCCGTCTATCGTGACCTTATATACCCTGTAGTATCCATTGGCTGTAGAACTGCTCAGCTGGATCACATCATTCACCCCGATTGCCCCATTCAGGAAATACTCGATCTCCCAGCCGGTCTGAGATTTATTCGTTCCAGTCCCGATGGTGATACGTTTAGGGATACCTATCAGTCCGGTATCACTGTTCAACATAAACGCCCTGGGACTAATGGCTCGTCCGGGCCATGTGACCTGAATGATCTGATTCTGTATGGTCCAGCTGTGTCCGCAGTATTCTGCGATCTTCTGCAAAATACCTTTGGCCTTTCCGACATAAGCAAACCCATTGGGAAAAATCGCATAAGTAAGGTCATCTGCAAAAACGATCGGCAGCCCCATCATGCCCGCAACCTGCTTGTACAGATCCAGGCAGTTCACGGGACCGTTTAATGACAGGCTGACAGCCGTATCTCTGAGTTCCACCCTTCCGTCCATAACGGCTATTTCCGTCATCCTGTCTGCGTTTTCCGGGGTTGTTGTAACGGATGTTATGTTTCCAACCAAAATAAGCGCATCGTTTCTGTTATAGCCGGCCTTTAATTCTACAATACAGTCCTCACCGTCAAGAATCTTTAAATTCTCATCCGACAGGTTCCACACCTGGACCTTCGCAGTATTAGGGCTTTCAACATCGCATTTTTCAATGCTGAACGAAATATGCAGGACATCATCAATGGCATTATGGACATTTCCGATCTGGAATCCCTGCCCTCCTGCCTTCCCGCATTTTAACGTATAGGTCCTTCTGAAATTTTCGTTTGACATTTATCCATCCTCCAATTCTGCATTTGGGATGTACAGAAATTCAGCAGTCTTATCATTAAATGCCTGCCGGCCGACATGATCTGTGTCCGACAGGCATCCAAATATACCATCAGGGAGTTCCGTGTAGGTGTAGTAATGGATCAGTGGGAAATTGGGAACGATCTTTGTCATCGCTATAATAGGTTCGTCAATAGCCCGATACAAGCCAAAACTCCAATAATCAAATTTTTCATTGTAGGTGAACCGGATCAGGTACTCTGTGCCGTCAATCGACAAGGATGATATGCTGTCATTCCTGTCTGGAACCTTTATATATATCATACAACCTCCTAAATAAAACCAAGGCCGTCCGCAACACCATACAGGATCGAACGGCCTTTCTTTGCATCACTTTTTTTATCATCAGCGCTTCCGGAAGTGCCTTCTCCCAGACCAGCACCGGGTTTTTCTGATGTTGTAGATGTTGAGGCGGTTCCGGCATTTGACTGCGTTTTTCCGCTTTTCAGGATATAATCGGGTATTTCCGCTGTTTCCCGCCTTGTAATACGGATCTTCTGTGCGGATATAGATATTTCTCTGGCATACCCGATTTCTCTGGACTTCTTGATCGAAAGACTGGTAATCCCCATATCCGTATATATGGTATCCGAGGTGACGATCTTCGCCAATTCCTTTTCAAGCCATTTCCGTTCGATCAGTTCGCAGATCTGATTCACACGGTCCATAGAACTTCCATGGCGGTACAGCCATGTTACAGGGGTATTGCTCACATACAATGTCATGCTGATGCTGATAGGGTCCAATATGATCGTATCAGATACCGGAAATCCGGCTTCTACAGGATAAGCAGGCACTGTAGCAGATAAGCTTTTTGTTTCATCAACAAGGGCATCAAACTCGATTCCCCAGATACTTACTGGCTGTAATGATCGTTTTGCCATTCAAATTACCCCCTTGCATATTCAAGTGCTCTCGCCATCTCTGTAGTTGCATCAGTCGCGGATTTCTTCATGGCTCTGGAAACGTTCTTCTGAGCCTCAACGCCTCCGCCATTGTAGGTATTGTCAATGTTCACATTCTGTGTAACACTCGACCGGACATTATTCACCGCACCGGCAGCCGCAGTCCTTACATTTGCCGTGGCGGATTTGATAAGCATAGCAATATCTCCTGCCATGTTCCTTACTTTATCAAGGACAAGATAATCATTATCTCCGATCCCCTTTGCAAGACCCTGCATAAAATCCGGCATCCATGATTCGTAGTCTGTCAATGGTCCTTCATCCGGAACAGAAAAATGCAGGAATGAGGTGATCTTCTCTGCGATACCTTTTACAGCATCTTCAACCTTTCCAATCGCACCCTTGATTCCCTTCACAATGCCATCAATGATATCTGAGCCCCATTTCACGGCGCTCTCCGGCAGGGATTTGATCCAATCAATCGCAGTCGTAAGCCCTTCAACAATGGTTGATTTTATTGTGGAAATCGCTCCAGTAACTCCGGCGACAATATTGTTCCAGATGGTTACAGCATATTCCTTTATCGTATCCCAGTTCTTATACAAAAGGATTCCGATTGCAATAAGTGCCGCTATCGCAGCTATCACAATTCCAATCGGACTCGTCAAAAATGCTATTGCTGCACCAAATGCACTCGTTACCGCAGCCCCTATGGTAGCCGCAGCATTCCATGCCAATGTTGCTGCTGTCATGGCACCTTGTGCGACTGTATCAGCTACTTTTAACGCAGTGGAAATCGCGAACTGTGCTGCTTGCTTTGCCAATGCCGCAGTCGATTGCACAAGGCTCACAACGAAATCCTTTGCGTACAGTGCATTCAAGTATAATGTCTCAGCCTTATCTTTGATTTTCGCTACTGTTGCCAGTGTCATTTGCTTTGTAAAATCTTTTAACTGCTTTATTGCAGAAACAAGCCTAAAACCACCATATGCAACTGCAAGTGCTTCTACCAGCCCTGTATGTTCAGTAATGAACCCTCCTAATTTGCCAAGTACTCCAAGAAGCATATCAATAGTTGATATGATGGCATCAAATACAGGTATTAAAAACTCCTTGATTTTACCAAATGCATCAAAAACAGCTTGCCGTGCATTATCTGCACCAATACCGGCCTTATCGAAAAAGGTTCCAATTACGGAGTCATTTCCAAGCAGGAAGTTGATAAAATCCTCAACGATCAGGGTCAGGACTACAATCGCTCCTACAATCGCCAGTATCTTTAAATTGGCAAGAGAGAATATCTTACCGATTCCGGCTATTAACTGCATAAACATCTTTGCGCCGGTTATGATCTTACTCCAGTTCATCACCAGGAAAAATGCTGCCGCAGTAATGGCAAGTATCTGCATCACATTATCTATGCCACCAAGCCGTTCAACAATCTCCTTTGTAACTTCTACCCCCTTGGTAAATCCCCTCGACATCACGGAGGTCATACGGTCTATTGCAGGCTGCAATAATTTTACCAAGGCATGATACCGTTCCGTTGCACGGGTCAGCAATCCGTTTTCAGCTGTAAGGCTCTGAACTGCCTTTGTAGCTCCTTGTGTTAATCTGGTAAGGAGTTTTAATACAAAAACTGCCGGCTTCAGGAATGTGCTGCCTGTAGCTGCTTTTAAGTCGATCAGCGATTGCTTTAAATTACCGAGCTGATTCGTCCAGGTGTCTGATTCTCTGGCAGCCTGTCCCAATGCTCCGGAAGCCTTATTGGCATCTTCAACCATCTTCAGCAACGTCAGCTGCTTCTGGTATTCCGACAGATCCTTAAAGGATTTTCCATATAACTCATTGGCTGCTGCATTTCGTGTGGTTTCCGTGCAGGATAATCCCAGCGCAGCATCATTCTCATAATTTCCTTTCAGGAAAGATTGCAGTGATTCTGTGGCATCCTCCAGAGACCGATCATAAAACGCCGCCGAATCGGCTACTGCCTTCATTCCCCTGTCAGCAAGATTTAATGCTTCTTCCTGCGTAGCACCGGTGGTTTTTGAAAAGGCGGCAATCTGGACAAAGCTGCCTTTCATACGGTTTACCAATACGCCGGTATCATCCGCTATGGATTCCAAATGATCGGATGCATCACTTTCAATTTCTCCAAATACCTGCGAGAACTGAGACTGTAGCGCTTCTACATCTGCGGCTGCCTGAGCCAGGTCAGACAGACCTTTGACAGAAAACACAATCCCGATTGCTCCGAGCAGCTTTGAAGCAAGGCTTTTTAATCCTTTAATGCTACTCTCTGCATCTTTTTCGCTTTTCTTATCAACCTCAAACCCGAATGCAACCGCTATGTCCCGTATAGTCACCTAAGGCCTCCTTTCCAGTTCATAAGCACATCCTTTTTCTATATCCATCTCCATTTCATACAGGGCATAAAGCTTTAGTGCCTCATCCAATGTATACACTTCTTTCAATTCCTGCATGGAAGCGATCCTTGCTTTGATCAGGATATAGCATCGGAGTTCCAATTCACTAAACTGCGAATAGTCGAACCTTCCGTATTTTACAAAATCTTTCTCGGAGTCTTCTTCGCCGCCGACTTTCCCTTGCCAGATAGGCCGGCGAACCTCTTGAAAAAACCGTTAAAATTCAGCTGGATCACATGGAAACAGAGTATAAACATATCCTGCACTTCCCCGCAGAACATTTCATTGATCAGGTTCTCGTCCAAGATCTGTCCTTCGGTTTCCCCGTCATCCCCGGTTACTTCCACCGCAATATGGCCGCCTAACAGTAATTTTTTCGTAAGGCGTTCTAACTTATCACCGTCGATAGCTGTGCAATTTGACATCGCTTCTGCGGCTTTCCCGGCATCAACGTCCATAAGATTTCCGCCAGCTCCGGCAAGAGGAGCCAGCGCACTTAAAAGGGGAGCCAGCACAGATGCCAGCTCCCCGGTAAGATTCGCTGCCTTAAAAGCTGCGAATGGTCTGATGTAAAAGTTATACTCACCGACCTTTTTCACGGTCGGCTCTACCTGTTTTAATGCCATAATCTACCTCCATTATTTAAACTGCCCTTTGCAGGCAATTTCCCATTCTCTGTTATTCTGGGTCTTCCCCCGGACAAAAGAAGCCGGCTTTGTAACCCAGCCGACTTCTGCGACAAACTTTTCTTTTCCAAGAATATCGTTGATGTTGATATTGAAGGTTCCATTTCCGTCCTTCTTATCCTTATCAAACATATTCTGTAAGAATGCGTTTGTAGGGGATGTCTGCAAAACAGCAAGCTTTACCGTATAGATTTCCGATGGATCAATGCTCCTTACAACCTCGCCATCAGCACCTGAGACGTAGCTTGTGCCGTCACCAGCAAACTCAACCGTGATCATGCTGTCATCTGCAAATCCAGAAACAATATGATTTCCAAGCGAACACGTTACTTTTTTGGGGTTATATGTTGTAGTCATCCGATCACCTCCTTAAAACGTCAAGTAGCCGTTGATCTCAACCAGATGGATTGCCCCGGATAACTTGGCACTGTACCGGAATCCGGTGATCTTGCGGCTCTTTCTCTCAGCTTCCGTAAAATCCTTTGCTCTGGGAACCTTTACTGTAAATCCTGGGACTTCATTGCCATCTTCGTCATATTCTGATGGGGCAATCCCTCCTACGGTCTGCCCTTCCAAAAGCGTTGCTTCGATAGCTCCCTCGATCAGACTGATCCCAGTATCCAAAAACGGCACTTTTTTATTTGACTTCATCACACGGAATACCCGTGTCTGCATCTGGTTCTTCAGCCAGTCACGGAACCGGATCACATCAATCCATTCCCCAGCCAAGACCATCCCTCCGATCGTAACATTACTTCCAGCGTAGGTCAGGTACTTGTTGATATTCGCCTTTTCAAGCTTTGCTTTTTCCTCACTGCTGAGGACAGAAGGCGTAATCTCTGCAATCTCTTTCAGATGCCATGTTTCAGATCCGGGGGCATATCCAAAACATTTTGCCATTAAGGCAAGGGCAGCAAACTGGTTCTCCTTCGGCTGGGATCCTGCTTCATAGCCATCTGCCTTTCCGGAAAACAGGCCGAATGTTCTGTAATAAGTGGTTTCTGTAACAGGACAGGAATCAATATCCGTATAGGAGAAACCAAATAACTTCTCATGGGCCTCGACCCATTTTGCTGCCAGCTTAATGTCGTTCGGATCATCATATCCGATCAGACATACTCCATAAAAACCGCACTCCGAATTGGCCCGATTAAGCGTATCCTCAATATTTTCGTAGGAATCTGGCTTATTTCTAATACACAAATACACGAACGATGGCGACGGGGTTTGGCTGAATGCTACATCAGCTGCAATATAGCCATCTTCCTCTTCCGTGTAACCATACTCTTTCAGTTCCTCTACTTTGCTGATCTTAATGGTTCCCTTAACGCTGGAATCTTCATCAGCTTTCGGTCCCGGAACAACAACGAGAATATTTCCAAAACTTTCGTCCCCGGAAATGGGGCTGGAAATATCTATGTTGCATTTCACAATATCATCAATGGGATTATTCTTCACTTTATCACTCCTCTTTTACATCTACATCTTCGATCACATAGTCTTCTGCATGGACCTGTTCATCAGTTCCGCCTCCGCTGCTGTTTGAATATTCGGATCCATTCCTGAGTCCAAACGGTCCTCCGGCCTCTTGGGCAAATGATACTGTAAACTCAGCCATAGCCCTATAACGGTATCTGCTGTCATTCTGAAGATCTGTCAGATCTCTTACGGGGGGATTCAGGGATATATCCATTCCCCAATCGGCAATCATATCCGTAATCTCATCGGATTCGATGAAATATGCGAAATCCATCAAATCCGAGGTAGCAGTATTTATGTAATTCCCAACTGCATGTTCTTCGACATTAACCGGCCTTCCCTTTGTGTACAGATTGACCTCTAAAATCGTTCTTTCGTGGTAAACCCGATTCAGCGCATCATCGACAACAGGAAATGCCGTTCTGTGAATGGGGCCGCACTTTAATTCAACGAGAGGGGGCGCAGGTTTCGTATTCATCTGCTCCGACCAGATAACCGTCGCCCCTTGAAAAAACATACCGGCAAGATCACAGATCTTTTCTTTGACATCAATAAGCTTCATCTGCACCCCCTAATCCGGATACAAGCACTCTACAAAAGTGGCTGTATAATGCCTGAGCGGAGTGTTCTCACTCAGCCTGCATGACCGGCACTCAAACCACTTTCCCTGAAACCACAGCCAATCTGCTTTCTGCTGATTCGCTTCATTTTCAACCAAGAGTTCTTTATCGCAAAAAACTTTTAACCGCTGTACGGATCTGGAACCTTCCGGCGAAGTGATCACTACGTCCTCTAACGTCTGTACGTCCATAGGGAAGGTTTTTTCTTCATAAGGTATAGTAGAATATCCTCTTTCAATTTTAGGGCGAGAATAACGCCTTAACAAATGAGGGCGCTTAAAAAAATTCATCAATCCTCACTTCCCTTCTTCCTGATCTCATAGTTTACCGACTGCCGCATCCTGCCTGTATCGATCAGTGGCTTACTGGAGCCTTTTCGCCTTATGGTAGATGCTGCATTCGGTTCATAGCTTCCTTCGGTTATCTTCTCCTGTATGAGGTCCTTCTGGAATATCCCTATCTCTTTCAGGATCTGTTCCGCTGGTACTCCTTTCACCAGATCCGCTTTTGTAGATTGCAGGAAACCATTTATCCTGTCTTCATTTTCATCCACGCTTTTCCGGAGAAACGGACGGGAGGGCATATTGACCGTGCCAAGCTCATTCCATGCTGCCACATCGCAGACATCCGTACCATCGTCCTCTGTGGCTTTGCCATGCTGGAATCCGATACGGACTTCCTTGTCTGCGAGTTCCTTTAGCATCTTCTGGAACCTGATACCGTCCGGCGTCATCCTGTCCCTGATCTTAACTCCCATAGCAAGGCCCCTCACCAGCAGACACGATAGGGATGATCGCATTTCTCCTGAGCGTAAGAAACTCCAGGCCATATACGGTAAGTGCATACTCCGCATCGACCTGGAGGTTCGTCTGCTGGTTTGTGGTGTAGCTGATGGATGTTTCTCCTTCGGAGTATGACCCCACACTGAGAGAATCAGAGATCTTTCCATTCTCGTTGATCCCATAACCATTCATCTTCAATTTATGAGCGGTCAGATATGCCAGTGCTTTCTGATAAGAGCTTCCAAAGCGCTTCTCCGATATCTGGTCGGAGTAGAGTTTCAGGAATGTTTTCACACCATAACGGGCAATCTTTCCAGTGTCCGGGTTTATTTCATCATCATCCGGCATATCAGAAAATTCGGTTGCTACCAGCCGGAAGATTTCAAGTGCATCCATGCTGCTCACCTCACTGCTTCTTCAGTGCTGCCTTAACCTTCTTCAGAACATCTGCCTGATCCTTGCACTCAGCCGGATTGATGCCAAGCTCGTTTGCCATCTTTCCAAGAGCTTCCTCGCTGATCCCTTCAAGGGCAGCCAAACGGGCCTGCCGGAGTGCTTCTGCGTCCTCAGCCGCTTTCTTCGCAGCATCCGCTTCTGCGGCAGCCTTCTCAGCCTCGGATTTCTCAACAGATTTGGGCTTGCCAGTGATCTTGGCAAACCCATTCCTCTTGTACACCTCCAGGATCGGACTTGTCTCATATGCCTCCGGGATATCCTTTGTTTCTCCGGGGAGCACTGTTACCTCACCGATCCCAATGATCTTACCGTTTGAAATATTTTCAAGCTTCATTGCCATGTCCTCCTTCTCTTAGATGCCGGTTGCGATCAGCGCAGACAGCGGATAGTATAATACGATACCAGCCACACGCTCCTCGCAGGGGACGATCACTTCCAGATTGCGGTTCTGTAATGGATACTGATAGAACGCCATGGGAACCTCCAGGCTGAACTTATCAGCGCTGTTGGTAAACAGCAGTGCAACATCCGAGTCATATGGGTTGGTTGATTTGTTTGTTGCGGAAAGTTCCGGTGCGGAGATGATCTCCTTCAGATACGGTGCGTTCTCTAACAGGAACTTCTTAACCGTATATCCGGTGTTCGGGATCTGCCGGGTGGAAATGTCGATGTACTGTGCAGGGGGGATAGCCAGAGTGTCGGCTCTCTCCACATCCTGAGTGATCTTGGACTGATATGCAAACATACCGTTGATGTCTGCCAGGATTTCAGCAGCAGACTTATCTTTCCATGCGGTCTTGGAAGAATCTACGGTTGCCACGGTGTATAACGGGACGTTATTATCCTTGGACAGAATGCCCATGATGTTATGTTCCTTGTCACCGGCAAAGGCGATCTCATTGGTCTTGCGGTCAATGGCATAGCGGGCCGCTTCTGCCTTGCGGGTATCCAGGCTCTTTCCTGCCATGCGGCTGGCCCTCATTTCCTGAATGGAATAACCGTAACTGTCGCCGATGGATTTGATCATCGCCGTAGTCGGCCGGCCCTTTACGTCAGCTCTTGGAAGGTCGGTGGCGTAGTTGCTGATGATAACTGCCATACCGGTCTTCTCGTAGCTGTAATAAGTCATGCTCTCCGCTCCCTCCGGCACCTCATGGGTGATAGGGAAGTTGTTCAGAGCTGTGAACTCCGGATAGATCTTGTCATAGGACTTGGACTTGATGTAGTCCAGCTCTCTCGCAAAGAAAACAGATGCATCTTCAACGCCGTCAAAGTGCATCTGCTTATTGGTTGCCAGAGTAGGTGTGATGTTGGATGCCATCAATGCGGCGAAATCCGCCTGGTCGTAACCAGCAGAAGGCATTTCTGGATTGTACTGTTTGCTCATTGTCTTTTATCCTCCTCTTACATTCTGATCTCAACAACAGCGATGCCGTCATCCTTGGCATTGCCAAAAGTGGCTCCGATATCAACATTGCTGCCTTCCGTATGGGTGAACGTACCGGCATCCTTTCCGGTAACTACAACATAGGCCTTTGCTCCGTAGGCAGGTTCAGCATCGGATGCAAGTCTGCACCATACCCGGCCTTTGCGTACAATGCCGACAGATGCACCTTTTTTTACAACAACGTGTCCGTTCATATCCTGTTCTGTGTTTGCTGCCCGAAGAACGATGCCCTCGATTTTATCAGCAGTACAGCTTGTAGCAGGAACTTTTACGTCTGATCCAGCATTAGTTCCGATCATTGCCGCCATACCATATTTGAGGACACCATCCGCTTCCTCGTTTTTACGGGTGATAACTTCATCAAAGGCGATATCGTACTTGCCGCCTGCCACACCCTTAGGTGTGGTGTAACTGTAGTCTAACTGTGCTGCCATTACTCGTTTCCTCCTTCTCTTTCGATCATTCTCTGCCTTGCAGTTGCCGCCATGGATCCGCCTGCACTGTCAGCTCTCTGCTGAGGTGCAGAGCCTCCGGTCATCTGCCGTCTCTGGTAATTGACATCCTTGCGTTTTCCAGCTTCATTTACTGCCAGATCATACATGGCATCAATATAGGCTGTGTTCTTTCCATCCAGCCTCATGTCTGGGAATACCTTTGCAATGATAGCTTTCTTGCCATCCATGATAGATTTATCTTCCAGACCATCCATATGGAGCTTATCTCCCATACGGCAGATACTGAGCCGCTGCCGGAAGATGTCATCCGCAGCATCGGCGTTCATGGAGCCAGACTTATCATCGGAGCTGTCTGCGTTATCCTCCTTCTCCTCAGGTCCACATCCTGCCCCATCTGCGGCATCCGTGGATTCTGTGGCTGGAACTTCTGATCCTCCTTTGAGGACTGACAACAGCTCCTCTAATGCGCAGATAAGCCTGTCTTTTCCTCCGCCATCTTCCTTTTCCGGTTCCGGAGTTTTAACTGGTTCTGCCTCGCTTGAAGCTGGGGCGGTTTCTCCAGCCGGTAAAGCAGGCGTTTCCACTGCACTGCCCTCTTTGCCGATACCATCACCGGCAACGGCCCCTTCTTCAGGACCACTACCCTTGGAAGATTTGTAGGCATTGATCGCTTCAACCAGTTCTTCCGGTGTCATCGCAACGCTGTCACTTCTTGTTGCATTTTTCATTTTCCTTCTACCTCCTTTTGGTACTTTTCTATCATCCAACTCGACTTTCTTGCCATCGAGGTTAAGATGCGATTGTTCCCCGGCTCTTGCTTTATCTACGATCGCCAGGTGGTTGATGCGGATGTTCGTCTGGATGGCATCATATTTCTCGCCATTCCATTCGCCGGGTTCTTCTATGAGGTCCAGATTGTATCCGAGGCTCAGTTCCCGGTATGGCGTCCTTTTCACCTTGTCAATATCGTGGATGACAACCTTGCATCTGACATCTTCACCATCCCGGAATCCTTCACTGATGATCGTGCCGACAATTTCCTTCATAACATTGTTCTTGTCAATTGCCCCGGCATCATGTGTGATAATTACCGGCTTCCCTGCATATGAAGCAAGGGACTGCTTATCAAAAACGTGTTCCGGCAGCCGCAGCTCCCTTCGGACTCCGCCATCCGGCAATCCATATTCAAAGATTCCCGTAGAGGTAACAATCGGCGTATCATGCAAAAATCCCTGCTCGTTGAAGTAGGTACTTCCGGCAGGGATGCTGTCAATCCTTGTTACCCGTTCCAGTTTTGGTGGTTCTCTGCTTTCCATGTTCCTTTCTTCCTCCTGCTCTTCTCTTTGCCGCCATCTTCTCCTGTCTGGCTACCCTGCTGATGGCGATATCTGCTGTCTTGTCCGGATAGCCTTCCTTATTGCTCATCTTCTTCGCCGCCCGGTTCAGCGGCAGGTTCTGGATCCGTCATCATCAGTCTGGTAAGCTCGATCGCCAGATTCTGGATATGCTCCACCTCATCCAGACGGATGCTGGCAAACTGCATTGCCACCGGCTCCATGCCTTCGGTTTCCGAAATGCTGGAAATCTTGTCTGTGTAGCTGATAACTGCATCTGCCTCCTCTTTAAGAGCCTGACAGATGTTTTTGATTGCTTCATCCATTTCCCTAACCTCCATTCTTTTTTATGGTTATCTTCACCGGTTCTTCATCCACAAACGGCAGATTCATACTGCGGTTAAAGACTGGCCTGCCAATACAGCGGCATTGGTAATCCTGCCCTGGGTGGCATTTCCGCCCATCTGAGTTGACGGGAGCATCGTTCCATGAGAATTTCCTGCCGTTCAGTTCCCTGTGGCTGCGCCTGACACGCTCATCGCCGGAAGTAGACCAGATGTACTCTGTCACCCCGGCATCAAGCTGCTGTGCTCTCTGTATCTGTCCGTTCAGCTTCGCTGTCTGATCCCGTGCAATGAGTTCTGCCCTCCGGCGGCTGGAACCATATACTTTCCGGATTTCCTTCACGATACGGGTGGTGGTCTTTCCATTGGCAAAGCCGTCATATACGATATCCCGCATCTTATCCAGCGTGTTCTCCGGAATGGTCTTAATCAGGCTGACGTTTTCATCAATCCACTTCACAAGCTCCTTTTCAAAAAAGCTCCCAAGGTAATAGTCCTCCCGGATGTCGATACCAAGGGTAGCCTTGATCGCCCGTTTCCATTCCTTCACTGTCAGCTTACGGTTAAGATGTGCCAGATTTTCCAGCTTACGCCGCAGGCCAAACCCTATTGTTCTGGCAATGACATTATTCTTGATCGTGTTGAATATGCCGGTAATCGCCAGCTGCAAATCGGTGGCAGAATCATTTCTCTGGTTCTTCACATCTGCGTCCCGTTCCTTCTTGTAGGCTTCCTTCAGCTTTGGGAGCTGTTCTTCCAACTCGCTTTTAAGGATCGCCATATAGGCATTGGTGGTTCGGACATACTCCCGTTCAGCAGATAACGGGATCTGCGGTTCATACTTGCTTTTCAGCGTGTCATGCCCGTAGAACTTCTTCCCGACCTTTTCCATCAGCATCCTGTTCATCTGACGCTCATTCACATTCATCACCACCTTCTCCAAAACAAAAACAGCCCATGCGGATCGCACAGACTGTTCATGGGCTTCTATTCGATTTTCTCACCATCACTGCCAGACCTATATCTCTGCATCAAAGCCGATCGCTCTCAGTTCCTCACTCTCAAAACCATTGGCTTTCAGCAATCTCTCAGCCGTTTGCGAATCAACAAACTCCAAAACAAGGTTACTAAGAACATCTACCATTTTCTCTAACTGCTCTCTGTTCAGTTCATCCATATAGCCATCCTCCTTTAATCAGTGGTTTTACTGTTTGGTTTAGCGTAGGCGTATCGTAGCAGTACCTCCACCGTTGTCAATAGATTTTCCATAGAATTACTGATTTTTATTTGATGACCATATATATCTTTTATATGGTTACGGTATACGGTGACGGTATGGTCAAGGACAAAATCCGTGACAGTCACGCCAAAAAAAGTGTGACTGTCCGTAGGACGCATGAAAAAATGTAGGAAAATAAAGGCTTTCAGCAATTTGCGCTGAGGTACAAATGCAAAATGACCCAGGTACAAAATTCGATTTGACCCAGGTCATTTTTTATCTGTCACATTTTTTTATTCGGACTTTCCGTGTGACCGTCACGCTCCAAAAAGTGTGACAGTCCATGTGACATATTTCTTTTATGGCATGATTTCTGCAATCCCCTTTGCGAGATTTGCTGCCTTCTGCATCAATGGGTTTTCCTGAAGGTATTCCAGCCCTTTCATCGTGATCCTGACATCTGATACCGACAAACTGACTTCTCCATCAGCAGACCGCTTTACTCCGATGCCGGTTATATATCCTTCATTTACCAGCATCTGCATTATGGCAGCCCACCTCTGTTCTGTGATTCCCAGCTTTGAGGTGGATATGAAATCAATATCTGCCTCATCGTAATCCATGGCCTTTTCCAGATACCGAAGGATGCGGTAGATTGTTTTGAAGTTATCCATATGTGCCTCCTTCATCATTCCTCATATGGCAGGTCGATAATGGAAGAAGCCATGTGATAATCTTCTGTATCACAATAGTCACAATTACCCCCATTTTTTTCGCAATCAAGCAGTTCGTCTGTTTCTATTTCAAAACAATCCTCTCTGACCTTATTCCATTGCTTTCTGTCCATTTTTTGCACATCAGATTTTGTTATTCCAAATTTTCCTTCAAGAAAGTCCAACTGCTTTTTGCTCAAACCTACTTTCATGTTGAATCCTCCAATTTAACAACTGAAACTATTTTTCCTTCCGGGGATACTATAATTCGTGTTCCGTTATGCTGATAACATTCAGCGTCTGGATTTTTCTTATTTCCTGAATACCGTATTCCAGCCCCTGTAATTGCTTCTTTTACATCATCTACGCTATATCCTCTTTTTTTCATACGATATGCTGCGTGCCCTGAAACACTTTTTATTTCTATTCCACCAACAGTTTTTGTCCCCTTCAATGCCTTACTGTATTCATTGGCTGCCTTAAAATCAGCCTTTGCTCCAGAACTGCCAGATGAACCACCAATATTTCCAGGTCTTCCACCATGCCCGAAATTTCCAGAGCCAGAGCCGCCGTCTTGATTTGTTCCTACAACAATCGTATCAGTAGAATTACTGGTTGTCAAATTATTTCCAGAAAGTAAATCCACCAGCATATCCAAGCTATCCTTGAACGGAGGGAATAGCTGTTCATTCATCAGTTCTTCGAGTGACAACCATCTTTCATCCATCATTTCAGAGCCATCAGCTTCCGGTGTTCCGGAGAATTGATCGGTAAAGTATACCATAGAAGGCATGTACTGCCCTGAGGAGCCTTTGTATTGGCCCAAAGGTAGAAGATTAAGGGGTACGATGTTAAACTCCTCTATTGCCTCTCTAACGGCTGTTTCTTCCGGTGTCTCATCATCTTCTGCATGGCCTCCGGGGCCGCAGATCCCTTCATTGTTTCTTCTGGAAGCACATAGGATTTTTCCGTCCTTGATGATGATGACTGCTGCTGCCGGGAAATCTTCTCCATCCTCATTCGGGAGTTCTATGTCGATCTGCTCTTCAATATTGATTTCTTCATCACCAGTTCCAACTACTTCAATACTGATAATCCCAGAATCATCATCTTTCTTCTTGTCAATATCCGTTCCGGCAATCTCGATCAAATCACCGGTAGAGAATATCGACTTATCCGGAGCATCAGCTGTCTGGGACAAATCAAAAACATCATCCGGCAGATCGAGGTCATTGTCGGAGATTACCTCCTCAATCTCAAATCCGCCTTCAGATGCCAGTGACTTCCGTACCTCTGATGGATCAAGCGCATTGCTGTCCATGTAAATCTGAGCTGTCTGGGCTTTGGTGTATTCCGTCTGTGCCTTTGTCTGCTCCACATTTGCCTTCTCTGTATCAGACATGGACCACAGGGCAGCAAACTTCACTTTGTACTTCGGCGCTTCCGGTATCGCACCTTCCAATGCTCCCTGTTTCAGTATCAGATCAATAACGATCCTGGCATTTGCCTTCATGTTCTGCTTCTGAATGTTCTCCACCATGTTGTAGTAATTCTCGAAATCACTTTCTCCGGTGGAGTTCATTCCTGCCGGGGACCGTCCGAACAGAATCGTCTGTGGGATATCCGTTACTGCCGACAGCATATTGCAGGTAGCGTCAATTACATCTTTGATGCCAGACATCTGCAAAGTCTTGAAATCATAGTCCTCGCCGTCCGTGTCGATTGCAATGGAATTTAAAATGCCCCTTGCCATATCAATGACCTGGAGCCTTTGCAATACCTTATTCTCGCCATCTTCTGTACTGAGCATATTCGCCAGATTCTTCATCTTGTAGATTGCCTGAACCGAGCGTTCCAACAGCTTCACACCATCTTCGTGAGAAGTGATGCACTCTCTCAACGCCCGCTTGATCTTGACATATTCCGGGATTCCCCAATACCGATAAATTGCATTGGTGGTCTGTTCCGGAAGCCTGCCATTTCTGAACACCAGGCATCTACTCCTATGTACAAGGAAATATCCGTAGATGCTGAACACCTGATAGTATTCCGGCTCTCCAAATTTCTTCTTACTGTTCAGCGTATCCATGAAATGAAAATGGTACATCGAACTGTAGTCCGGCTGGACGATTGCTCTCTCAAACACCCTGAGCTCTTCGATGCTTCTTACATTGTTCCAGTCAAGAGGTTCTTCAAGTCCCCTACCGTCATCGACAAGCATCACAATGATTGAGCCACCATAAAGTCTCGCCCACTTTTCAGCAGTAGAGAATTTCTCCTCCAGTTCCAATGCATCCATCCGGTCATCCACATACTCTGCAATGCTTTCATCGCCATAGTTGATGTCAAACCCATGCTTTACGGCTTCTTCTGATGGCCGGTCAATGATCTTCGTAAACAGGCCGTTCCCTTCGTAGAGCCGTATGAGTTCCAGATCATTTGAGATAATCTCCTGATTATACTGATATGCTGTGGAGTTGTCCTGTGCGGTTCCGTATTTATTGAGCATATTGCTATAACCATCCTGCCGGAACTTGTCCTGGGTTCCTTCGATGATTGCGGCTCCCCTTTGCAGTTTCAACCGCCGATCCAGCATAGCTTTCTGCTGTTCATTCATTTCTTCCGCCGCCTCCTTCCTTATAGCAAATTATCAATGTTAAAGCCCATGCCAAGTGTTATCTCGTTGAATGCTGAACTGCTGGCATCAACCATATCTTTAAATTTACTTTCTGGGAATGACTCTAACTGATTAAGATATTCTTCGTTCCATTCACCGGCAACCAGATCAAACATTCCATGCTGCCATTGCGCCGCCATAGGCTCAGCCCTGGTTGCTTTATCTCCGGACTCCGGTATCATGCAAACATCAAAGCCCGCAAGCATCTCCATGTAGGATGCCTTCTGATCTTTTCCAGCTTGCCCTGGGTCCTGTGGCAATCTTTGCCTACACCAAGCGTACTTCGCATTATCCATCTTGGCTGTCACCAATACAGTTCTTCGTACATCACCAGCTTTCAACTGACGATTGATAACATCAATGATGACAAACCTTCCATTCTCTCTTCTACCCATGAGAACGCCAGCGGTAAATGCAGCTTCGTCATTTTCATCCTTGTCTGTGGCAGCCAAATCCCAGCCTCGGCATACAGCAACCAGATCTTTCGGTATTTCTGCAAGAATTTCTCCTATCTGGCTCCGCTTAAAGAACAATCCTGCCGCTGGTTTGATTTTCCAGTTTCCATACAATAATCGTTCTCTTTCCACAAGGGGCAATGCCTTTAAGTTTGCAAGATACCCCGGATTCCTCTTCATTAAAATTTGATTGTCCTGAAGAGTACTGGCTATGAATGTAACACTCTTAATATCATCTGAATCCACACCCCGGTCTATCAACGCTTGTCTGGTGTCTTCCCATATCAGTTCATCATTGATTCTCACCAAATACCGGATTTTCCCACTTCTCTCCGGTATTGGGTATCCGGTGTCTTGATTTATCCACCATGCAATGAAATCTGCTACCCATGAATCCGCATCTGGATTGCACGTTGCTCTAATGTAAGGCTTTATATTCGCATCAGAACGGTTTCTGGACATCATGTAGAAAAACTGATACCTGGTAAAATGTGTCAGTTCATCGAATCCTATCATTGTAATCTGAGAACCTTGCCAACTTTCGCAGTCATCATCGCTGCCGAGATGTGCAAAGTTCACACTTGCCCCACTTGCAAATTCCCAATGTAACTTTGGAGTTTTCCGGGGTTCCGCATCTAGAATATTTTTATATAAAGCCCTGCTGGAGTCCCACAAGCCTCCTTGTGCTGTTACCTGTGTGTAATTCCGTCTAAAGATAACTGCACCATAATTGCCATTGTTCTTGTGTCGCATCGCCTCCATGAGTAGCCCATAGGTCTTTCCGCCTCCGGCAGCTCCTCCATAAATGCAAATATCCGCAGATGTTGCTAAGAATTTCTCCTGTGGTCCCGGCTGTGGCTTAATAATAATCCGCTCCTTACTCATGCGGATCACCGTCCCTTCCGTTATCCGGAAGATAGAATACTACATCATCCTCAGTGTCGATCACCTCTTGCTTAACGAAGTTTTCCGGGTTCCTCTTGTACAGATTAGACTTTCTATTATTTAGCCAATACATCTGTGCAAGTACATCTGGAGGACACTCTTTTTCTACTGTTCTTACTTTCAAAGGTTTTCTATTCCCGTCTGCATCCATCTCCAGTACCGTCTCCTTTTCTGTGTACCGGTATCCGATGGCACGCTCATACAATTTCTTCTCCACTTTCGCATCCGCCTGGTCCTTTCCGGCTGTCAATGCTATCATGAAACTTTCATGGTCCTTCTTCCATCTATTCAGTGTTCTGACCGATATTCCGAAGGCTTCAGCTATTTCCACATCGGTAGCACCTTTTATGGCTAAGGACCAAGCCCAGTCATCGTGGTATGCCTGGTTATATTTCAACGGTGCTGCCATGCTTTATCCCTACTTCCCGGCCAGGTACTCAGCTGCCAGGTATTCAATGGCTTGCCATTTATTCTTAGAGCCTATCACGCCTTCGTCTGCCATCTTTTTTACTGCTTCCTGAATAATTTCTGCCGCTTCCGCTGGTACAGCGCTACTGCCAAAGATGCTTGTCAACTGTACCCACTCACTATCTTCTGTATATCCAATGTTCTCAAACATCTGCTCCGTACACTTAATCATGGCATGAATGGCAGCACCAGTATTCTTTACATTGGCGAACTGCTGGTACTTTGTGAGCGTTTCAAGGAATGGCTTATACTGTTCTATATCAGCAACGCCGAGGAAATCCGGTTTTGTACTTTCCAGTGCATCAATGAGCTTCTGCAAATCTGCAATCTGATGAGGAAGGAAAGTAAACGTCAGGTTCTTCCAGTCAAATTCCACTGTCGGAGAGAGATACTTTTCCAGTTCTGCCTCCGGTTCTGCCAGAATATCCTTTCCCGCATAACTCTCTATCATATCATCCACATCTTCCAGCATCTTAGCCAGTTCCTTCAATGTGGATTGGTCATCAAATCCGCTGATCGCATTGTGTGCAATCTGCTTTGCCGCAATCTTAGAACGATTCAAGCCGCTTACATCCAAGATAACAAAGAACTCCTTGATTCCGGCATCTTTTCCAGAACGTATTCTGTGATGTCCTGAGATGATTTCAATTCTGTTGCCGCCTTCCGTCAACGCACAAAAAGGCAGCGATTCCAGCTGACCTCTTTTCTTGATATTATCCGTCAACTGCCGCTGCATTTCATTTTTCATAATCCTGGCGTTTATGTCCTGTTCCCTGATACATTCAGCCGGGACTCTTGCGATAATCAACCCAGAACCCATATCAGCTATTTGCTCATATCGGATTTTGCTTTGACTTTCGCTCTTTCCTTCTGCCATTTATTTTCCCTCCTCAACCATTCTGCCAGCGTTTCTTTTTCTGTCCGGTCCTTCAGTTCTGATTCGTAAGTCAACCGGAATCCCATCTTCGGATCAGGAACACGCTTTGTCAATTTCATAACTCCACGCATTTCCTTTGCTTCCGGATACTTCGTCATCTGAACCGTCTTCAGGTGTCCGACTTTTTCTTTCTCCAGATCTGTGCATATCTTATACACAAATTCTCTGTTCTGAGCCAGCATTGTCAACAATCTTCCCAGACGATACTTAATATGTGGAACCGTCATACCATACATCAAGAAAAGAGCATCTGAAACCTGAGTACCAAATGCTCCCATCGTGAGTGCTGCTTTATCAACACCGAATACACCGGCTATTTTTCCATCAATCAGAACTGCTATGTTGATCGGTGCAGACGAACCAACAAAGTTGTGAGTCCACAACTGGCGGTAATACTGTGCCTCCGCTCTCTCAATCTGGCATAATTGCACCTTTGTCTTTTCTGTGATTTCATAATCCCTTGGAAGCATACTGCATTCCAGACAACTAAGTTTGCTTTCGCCCGGTCTGGCAATCTTCTTTCCGTTAGCCAAAGCTGTTGCCTCTTCTGGTCTATTAGCAGTGAGATACACATTTATCCCGCTCCTGACACCATATCTGGCAAATACTGGCTCCCCAGCCGTCTTGCCCGGTTCGTTTTCCTCATAGCAAAGTACCAAACATTTTGCATCCTTGCACAAATCCATGAACTCTTGTAATCCCGTCTTCGGATCAAAGATTCCATACTCTGGTTCCTTCCAAGTCATCATGCCTCCGGTGTCATAATACTTTTCAAACCCAGCAGCATATGTCGGCGGATTCGCAATGATAATGCAATGTTCGTCATTCAGCACTTCTTCCATGTGCTTCCACATATCCAACGCTCGGTAATTCATGCCGTTCAAGATTCCCTTTGCCCGTTCCAATTGCTCCCGGATATTCTTAATATGTTCCTCTCTTCTGCTCGCCAGATCCAGCATGAAATTGTAGAAGTATTCCTTCCCGGCGTTCTTCACTGTACTAAGATACTTCCACGCATACATTGCCACCGCCGGGTCTAGCAATTCTTCGTCGCTAAATCCTTTTGCATGAATCTCCAGCTCATCCAATGATCTCCCTGTGACAGCGTATCCCATGATGGAAGAAAACATGGATACGTCCGACGATTCTATCTCGCTTGGTTTGAATCCAGATTGTACAGCCAGATGTGACATAGCAAATGCTCCTGCGCATGGTTCCACAAATTTTGTATATCCGTTCCCTCTGGCGTTCTCCAGCAATACTTTTAAAAATTTCTGCTCTGACGGAACCAGCGTACACATAAAAAACGCTCCCGGATTCTGAAACATCGCCATTTCCTTCCCCTCCTTCTTGTCTGTATATTTTATTGCCCGGAACTGTAAAGCCTCTGGATTCCACTGTAAAGCATCCCAGGCATAAGAAAAAAGCCGTTGTATAAACCAACCGCTTTACACTTTCGCAACTTTGTTGTGCATACTTACCAAACAGTAATTTTATATTCCCCGTGATTGGAGAGACCTTTACTGTCACATTGCACAAATCCAAGGCATAAGAAAAGCCCCACCCATTTCTGAGTGAGGCATTGTTTTTGGTCCGCCGAGCAGGAATCAAACACTGCGTCCTCCCGGTAAAGAGCCGGGTGCTTTAACACTAAGCTATCAGCGGTTAGGTATTGTAATTAGGATACATCGTGCGGTACAAATCACCCATGAACGATAACTGTTCATATCCGGGCGCTTCCTCTATCCGCTTCTGTTCCTCTTTCTGTCTCTGCTTTGTTCCGGGGTCCGGTGACGGGTCTGGAAGCTCTTCTATCTTCTGTCCCGTCTTTTCGTACCACCATTCAGCAAAGACTAATCTATGGCACCATTCATCAGGTTTCCGGACATCTTCATAGCAGCAAAGCACTACGTCCTTTCCTTCATCCAGATAAGACTGAATGATAGCCCCGATAACTGGGTATCCACTCTTTTCCAAGTGTTTGAAGTATGGTTCCCTGAATCTCACTCTATCATTTTCATTCCAGAGATATCTTGGCGGCGCTACCTGTATGATGTCGCCGGAAATCCTATACTTCACCGGGAACCTCGGCATACTCCGGACAACTCCGACTACCGTGTATTCCCCTGTTTCCAACTCTTTGTTACTAAATCTGCTGGTATACAACTTTGGCATTGTTCTTATTCTCCCTTCCGTAGATGCTGACTAACGTTTCAATTCCTTCAGCAATTCTCTCCTTCGTGTTTTCACCCAGGGATAAGTAGAACCTTTCATGTACCATACATTCATACGCTTTCTTCATCCGTAATGACTGCTCTGGTGTGATACCAAGCCGGAAGTCCTTTGCAATCCTCAGCGCTTTCTTGTACTGATGTTCAGCAACTAAACTTCTTACCATGTCACTCTTCCGAATCATTTCCATCGCCCCCATTTTTTTACCATTTGGTAATTTTCTATATCTTCATTCTATCCCTTTACCGTCTGGTGTCAATCAGAAGCCCTTTATTTTTAAGGAGTGACACATGAGTTGTTCACGGGTTACATATTACCATACGGTAAGTTGAACTGTCAATGCCCTCGTTTTGCCCTTGTAGCTGTCCTGTGGTTCAATTCTACTGTTCAAAGCCATCAATTCCAAAGATAAGAGCTGTCAAGCGCTTACAAGCTGCTTTAATGTCCTTGTATACGGTACGCTCATTCACAAATTCTTCTTCTGCGATCTCCTGCACTGATTTCGGCACTTTATTCAGGTATACCCCCTCAATTACCCTCCAGCGGCGCTTCTCCTCATTATACGGGGACTGCTCACAGCTTTTTCTATACACTTCCAGCATGGTATTCACATGGTTCATGATTACTTTGGTCCTCATTACCCCTTTCTCGATGCTTTCTATCCTCCCATCTTTGTCTGATTTCCTCCCCTCCATCAGTTCAATAATATCCACAATATCTTCATCCAGCTCCTCATAGATTCTGTATATCGCCCGTTCCTCATAATCGGAGAAATCCCGGTAATGTTCCAAGAGGAGCTTTGTATTCCTGTATCTCTTATCGAACTTCGCTTTCTCTTCTTCCTTTACTTTCTGCTGGTAAGTATTGGTTGCCACCTCCGCAGCTATTTCCGCCGCCTTCTCCGCAATCGCCTCCAGCATTTCCTTACTCAGTGTCTGTCTTCCGCCATTCTTTCCCATCGGTAAAATCCTCCTTTTTGCTGATTGCGTTTTCCCCGCACTTCTGCTACAATATGTTTGCGAGACACATTGAGGATGGCCTTACCGATGGGCTGTCCTTTTCTTTTTATCTTTCTATTCTTTCCGTCTTTTCTGGATATTTCGGACAGTTTTCATCTTCTGGATCTCCGCAGAGACATTCGCCACTATTGCTGTCCTGGTACGAACAATGCCAACACTGGAAGGATTTATATGCTTCCTGCTTTGTCATTTTCTCCTCACTTCTCGCATGTTGCAAAATGGGAGATATACCCGATTCCGTCAGCAACCTCCAGACTGCATTTCTCTCCGGCAATTACCCTTCCGTCCTGCGTAACGATTCTCTCTTTTCCTCCCGGAACCGCACGATAGCTTATCAATTCTGGATTTACCGGCATATTCTTTTCGGCTGCTGTCCGAATCCATAAGATCCGGTCCCCGCAATTTCTGCAATTTCCAAACGGATTGTCAGCTCTCACTGTTCCTCGCCTCCTCCAATGACAGTTCTGCTTCTTCTCTAGTTAAAAACACTCCATTTCCTATCTCGCTACATACTTCACAAAACCGAGGGACTATTCTCATTCCATCATCCGAAATAACAATTTCCTTCACACTGTCTTCAAATATTGCTTCTTTGCCAACACACAATTCGCAGTTTTCAGCATCAAACGGACAGTTATCTGCATACGGGCAATAGTACCCTGTTGCTGTTCCAGGTCCTCCACAGCAATCATAAAGCGTTCCGTCCAACTGAGGTGGAATATGTTCGCAATCACAGATAACAAAAATGTCATCTCCTATACCGCATGGTAATTCTATCAATCTTCCTTTTTTCATCCAGATAGTCATAATGTTTTAATCTATTAAGATTTAATTCGTTCTCATTATTCATTCTTCCGCTCTTCCTCCTTAAACTTTATTCCATACACCCGATACATCTCTTCAAATTTAGCCATTCCTACAGTATGCGCCTCTGTATGATGGCTTCTGCACAAACATATCTTCCGATGGTTAGAGTCATTCACCTTTTCCCGATCATTCCCCATCCCGATGCTGTCTACATGATGAATTTCCCCATATCTTCCGCAAATAGCGCATCTTCTGTTCTTCAAGCAAGCCCATAGGTAATGATCTATGTCATCTGTCCGGTTACTTCCGAAATCCATCAACGGAATACCCATTTCAAGTGCCAGGTCCAACATAGTATTGATAAACTCTCTGGCTGTGTCCATTGTGCAGTCTGAAAGAGAGAACTCTTTGCAGCCAGTCCGTATAATATGTTCCAGCTTCAATCTCTCTTTCATTTCCTCCGGTGCATACCCGGTAAAATCTGCAATATCCCGGATTGTGGCGTATGCTTTCTTTCTCTGCTCTGTGCTGATATGCCTTCCATCATCCAGCCAAACCATACAATCTCTAATCCTCTTTTTTACTATTGTCTCTTCCAGATGCCGATCTGGAATGAATATTTTCAAATGAGTACCCTCCTGGTCCGGCTTGTATCCTGTTATGTCTGCGTACTCATACATCCAGGTCCTCCTCAGTTCCGTTTCGTACGAAAAAATAATCTATCAACCGGAGATAGCTCCAATAGCTTTTTCATGTACTTTTTCCGGATACGCTTTTTCTTATGGTGGAATGCGTATACCCGGTATCTTCTGATTAGCTTCTGTTGTCTATCATATTCTGATCGCACTGGCTTCAAAGGTTTCTCTGGTATGGTAATAGGCTCTGATGCTTTATGGATGCCATCTAGTGCTTTTTTAGGACTTCTATGAAGGAATTTATTGAGTATGCTTCTTAAAGCCTCTGTAATTCTCATATAATGCCTCCTTTTTTCTGGCGGCTCAGCCAAAAACTGAACCGCCGCCGTTTTATTCTGCGTCCTCATAGCCATATCCATCATCTTCGTAGTAACCACCAAAAGGCAGGTCCCCTGGAGCAATATCCTCTTCTGGAGGATTCATTTCATCAAAGGAATTGGACTTATCTTCCACCGCTTCGTTATCGCTTTCAGGAGTTTCTTCGCCTTTTTCTGCCTCCAACTCTTCACATTCTTCACCAGAAGGCCCAGGCAACGCTACAATCTGCTTTCCTTCGAGAGCTAACTGCCCTTCTCCTTCCCTACAATCACCTTCAGTATCATTGACGCACTGAAAGTCAGCATCAAAGATTGACCTCTGAGTGGTGTTGGCAATCGGCTTAATAGCGAACTCTTTCAGTTCATCATCCCAAACCATTTCCATTCCTTCGTAGTTGATGCAGCCCTTGGCCTCGTTCTTAATTTGCATCATAGAACCAACTTTGTGTGTAAATGTAGGAGATAACACCTTTCTGGTTTCACCTTCGATATACGGATCCGTATTCTGGATAAGCTCCTGTTTAAGTGAAATATCAATCTTGATCGTAACGCTGCCTTCAAGGCTTCCCTTCTCGACCATATTCTTCAGCAACTTCTGCAACACACGGTCTGCATCACGTTGCATTCCTTCAAATGCACTGTCGGCAATATGTAAATTCTTCTCAAATCCTTCCATGTCACTTTTCCTCCTAATTTATCACCATAATCGCCAATGCTATAACGCTCACCATAAATCCAGCTGTAAGATTTATGGCTCTGTCCTTGTCTTTCTCACAAATCATCCCTAGCCCGGTAATCACCGCCAAAGCTGCAACCAACACTTTCATTGCTCTTCACCTCCAATCTGCCGGATGATTACCTCTACTCTTGGTTCTTCTGAAAAGAACTTTCGAACCTGGCAGTCTACAATCTGCGTATCATCCTTATATGCCACCTGATTGAGAGCATCGGCAATCATCTTAACCACATTGTCCATATCCGGTTTCTTGGTCGGTCGAATAATGTTGGCAAGCTTCTGTGCCTTCAGTTTCTTGCTTCCACTTTTCGGTATGCTGTAATATGCCAAGATCCTTAAATCCAGCATTGCATCATCGGGGAATCGGAATCCTTTGCACTGAACCATATACTCTGTATGTACCAATGTTTCATAGTTTACAGTCTGCTTCGGTGTGAAAGCTCTGCCAGTCTGGGTACTGAACCTTGGGCGCCCCTTTCCTTTTGGTTCGCCGAGGACAATAAATCTAACCTCCTGCATCAGTTTCGCCTCCTATTTGGCGGTATCTGCATTTTCACTATCATCTACAACTTTGAGAAAATAGCAAAGCGTCCTTCCAGTTGGTGTATTCTTCTGTTTCCCTTGACTGACCGTATATCCATTGTCAATCAGTATCTGAGCAACCTTTAAGCGGTCCTCCTTGTTATAAACCTTCAACTTCATTACTTCTGCCATATTAGCCCTCCAGTATTTTTCTTGTTTCTTCGTATCTCAGAGCCGCCTCTCTTTTTCTCCATGACACTCCGGAAAACTCCATCGGGTAGCACATTTCAAATATCCGATCGTAAATTCTGGCGTACCGAATATCTGTTGCCTCCTGCATCTGCTGCAAAGTCAGATTCGTTGTGAGAATCAACGGTTTCTTGGCTCTGTATCTGTTATCAATGATTCCATACACCTTCTCCAGAGCATAATCCGTGCTTCTCTCAGCCCCCAGGTCATCAATAATAAGCAGCTTCACACTATTCAGCTTATTGGTAAATATCTCTTCTCTCTCCCTGTCGAACCCCTGCATTTCCTGCAATATCCGTACAAATGATGTCATTACAACCGATGTATTCGCCTCCAGAAGATAATTGGCAATGCAAGCTGCGGTATAGCTTTTCCCGGTTCCAACCGTTCCCCAAAAGAGCAGCCCTTGATTTCGCTCGTACATTTTGCTAAATTCAATACAGTATTTTTTCGCCACCTTCAGTTGCCTTTCGTTCTCTTTCCTGATTTGATAATTTGCAAAGCAAGCTGTCCGGAAAGTGTTATCCATCATGCTACTGATTCTGGCCCTCTGAATACTTCGCAGCTCTTCTTCTTTCTGCATCTGTTCTTTTCTCAGTTGCTCTGCCTCAGTTCTGCATTTGCACATTACTGGAACTCTCCTCGGCTTTCCATCAAATAAAGTGATATTCCTCTCTTTTCTGGTGTTACACTTCCCGCAATAAAGAAAACCATCAGCACCGATATAATCATCAGGCAGCAGATTGGTTGATTTCGCAATATTTTCCAACACTTTTTCTGCAACTTCTCCTATCACTTTTCATCTACTCCTTCCACTGCCCAAACGGATTATCTTCCGGCTTTTTCTGAATCTGAGTTTCCTTTGTCATCCCTTCCGGAGCTGGCCTCTGTATCAAACCCGGATATTTCTTGTCAACCTTATCCGTTACCCAATTCAAAATCGTCATGTAATCGCTCTTGTATGTCTTACCAGTAGAGCCTTTATAAAGATTCAGCTCCTCAATGAATTTCTCCGTAGCCTTTTCTCCATAATCATATACCAGCTTGTTATACTCCTCTTCCTTCAGTGATACATACTCCGCATACTGTTTCTTATCTGTTTTCTTTTTGGCTGTCTTCTTAGGCTTTTTCTTTCCGTCCTCCGGATTATCTGTAGGAGCGTCCGTCGGACTGTCCATAGGACTATCCTTCGGATTATCCACAGGTCTTTCAATTATCTGAACTTGCTTAATAGTTTCGGCTCTTTTTCTGGCTCTTTCAGCTCGTTTTCGTTCTGCATCATATTCCTTATTTTTCAGGAATCTATACCACTGTTCCTGCCAGGTATCCCAATCATGCAGATATAGATTTCCATCCTCATTTTCATCAATCCATCTCTGAGAAATGAGGCTATCTACAATCTTTGTTTTACTCAACCCGTCGCTAAGCCCTTTTGAAAATACCTCATCCGCTACATCGCTTTTATCACAACTACGAAGTTTCCCGGTCTGGTCTGCATTATTCAGTCCCCACAACCACAGAGAAACAAGGATTCCGAGAGCTTCTTTCTGTGAACATCCAATATTTTTTGCTAATTCCCGGAGTTTTCCTCCTGCTACATGGTCATGTACACTAATCCATGCCAACACCATCACCACCTTTTTTGATGGCGGTAGAAATATATCCACCGCCATATAGGACTACTCATTTTTCGATTCTACGCCTTCAGAATTTTCTTCTTCCTGGGCTGCATTTTTCTTATCTGCTTCAATACCATTTCTAAGAATTATCATAGCTTCCTCAAACTGTTCTACCGTCATGTTCGTGGTTGATTCCAGTCCCATATTGGCACAGATATATTTCACAACTGCATTGCCCTTATTCTTTCCGTAAAAACCCGTAGCAAGATCAAAAAACTCCTGACGCTGTTCCTGGGAGATATAAACTACCTCATCACATACAGTACCATAAGTTCCTGTTGTTCCGGTGTCAAGAACCTGCCCCTTCTCCGCATCACGATCTGTATAGCCAAATTCTTCTGCCGTATATAATCCTTGGTAATCATCTGGGAATGCTGCTCTCACTGCCTGAGAGACCGCTACTTTTTCAATCATGGTGCATGGCTTGCTTCCCCAATTCGCCATAGGCTTTCCGTCCTTGAACTTCTGGTACTCCTGAAGCGATACTTCTTTGAAAGTTTCTGTCTCTTTTCCATTTAACTCATGGTAGACCCTACACCATCCGCCCAAAAGTGTTTCCGAGGGATAGAGGCACGTTCCCTCTTTCTGAACAATATCTTTGCCACGCTGAACAACGATTCCCGATTTCATACCATTGTAATTCGGATTCTTAAACGCCCTCTTCATGTAGGTTTCTTTTCCAATAACCAGCTGCGCCGGTTCATTTCCGAACTTAATCAGATACACTTCTCCGTATACCAGCGGATTTAATTTCTGTGCCTGACATGTCCGAATGAAAAAGAGAACTTCCTGATCGGTTACTTTGCCATTACCTCTTACCAGATAATTCTTGACCGTTTCCGGCTCCAGTTTTATTTCCACACCACCAGCATCATACTTAACAACACTTAACATATTCTCTGCCATCTTGCTTACCTCCTGATACTCACTTTTACTGTTTCTTTATACTTGATTCCCGGAATCTGGATACTCCCCTTTGTCGCTCTAATAAGCCGCATGATTGCTTTTTCATCAACCGGTCTAATTTCCACTCCAGAAAATACAACCGGGACCTTTTCATGATCTATTGATTCAATTTCCCAATCTTTAGTTGTTCCGATTCCCTTTGTCTTTGGCGTACTCATCACAACCGTTGTGCTGGCAGCTACCGTTTCAACCATCTGTGCTTCTGCAAGAGCCATATCTGCCTCCGCATGATTACCAGCTTCCTCAGCAGCCGCAGCTTCGTCCAGTTTCTTATCCCTTTCCGCTTCGGCCTCTAACCGCATCCGTTCTTCAAGTTCTCTCTTTTTCCTTTCCTGTTCTTTCTGGTATGCGGCAATACTCCCTTTCAAAATTCTTTCCGCTTCCTGAAGCGGCTTCAGCATTGCTTTCTCTCTGTCGCATACCGCCTTATGTGCCTTGTAAGCACTGTCCTTCATTGGCTTAAAAAAATCTGTGACTACTTTTGCCTGAATCTTAATTCTCTGTCCAAATTCAGCTGCTTTTTCATAATCCTCATTGGTTAAGATTTTCAATTCTTTGGCCTGTCTCTCAACCAGGCTATTGCTCTGCTGGAGCTCCTCCTCACGCACCAGCTCTGCCGGCGTTTCTATTTTTGCTACTACTGCTTCCGTAACTTCCTTACTCATAAAATCCTCCTATAAAATCTTTGCCATTTTCGTAATTCTTCTCAATACTGCCGCTTCCTCACCCATCTTAGTTTCGGTCTGGTAATCTTCGATCACTTCATCAATCAGATCATCGGCATCCTTTTTGCTTATGCAGGGATGCTTCTGCAATGCAGCGTTTCCCTTCTCCAATGCCTCTTTTACCAGACACATCACATCTGATGGTGTCCCTTCAATTTCTGCTCTAATCCCTTTTTCATCCGCAATAATCAGTAGCTTTGCTTTATTCGCCATTTTCGTATGACCTCCTACTTGTATTTTTGTATATGATTCCAAACTACCATCAAGGAAGCAAATACTTGCCAACTCTCTATGTCATTGGCTTTGTATCTTACCATCTGGTAGGAACCATCATTCTTCAGGTGTATGATAGCTTTTTCATCAAATCTAAATCCATGGCTTTCATACGCTCTCGCATAGGCCTCCAGCTGTACTCCAGTCAACATCCGATTTACTGTTGCTGATGTTTTGTAATCTATCAGTACCTTTTTGCCATCAATCACACATGGCAAGTCTGCCGTTCCGGCATACCGTAAAAATTTGTGATACACTCTGCTTTCCGTTGCCAATGGCTCCGGAGATTGCTCTTCCCAAAACTTCAGAAATGCTTCAAAATATCCTGCGTATCTTAGTTCGATATCCTCTATGCCGTATAGAGCAAAATTTTCAGCCGCATTATGTATCGCTGTTCCTCTTTCCGCCGCCATCTGCATAACGCTTTCGTCTATCCCGCGGTACAACGCTTCGTCTAGTGGTTTCATCACTGTTGTGACGCTCGGAAGAAGCTGACCGTCCAATGTATAAACATGACGTTTATCTTCAAATCTAAGTTCTGGAAAAAACGGGAGGCCCTTCTCATTCAATTCCATCTACGTTACCTCCGCTGTTGTTAGTTTTTCTCCAAGCAACTCTACCATCTCTGATACCGTCATATCTTCCAGGCAATCCATACAGACCGGACCATTATAGCCGTCATAAAATTTTTCGCCTTCAAATATTCCAGTACCGCACTCCGAACAGACCAAAATTACCTTTGGTTCTGGTGCATTCGGACATCTGCTATCGCAAGGTGTCTTCAAACAAAGACTACACATTTTCTGATCCCTCCGTCTTCGCTACGATTCTTCCCACTTCCAGTAATACCGTTCCTACAATCACTCCAATTAATGGTATCTTCCACTCCGGCCCATCTAATGCTGACCCCATGAAGAGCACTGTGAAAAAGCCTAATCCTATAATTTTCTCACCTATCATGAGACGTTTCTTATTTCTTTTTGTTTTTCTTCTCACTGTGCTACTCTCCTCTCTTTCCAGAATATAGGCGTTATAAATAAACCGATGTCTATATCGTTCATATTTTCGCAAGCTTCTTCCAGTTCCTCTGTTGTTTCAATCCCAAATTCGGTTTTTAGGTATGCTTTTGTTTTTTCAACATCCAACAGTATCGCCACCCTTCTTCAACAACTTTTCTTTTATCAGCCTTAATTCGCTAATAGACACTGCCAGCCTGTCCAGTTCATTTGATACAGCCGCAAATTCTTTTTCCTCATCTGGAGATATTCTTCCGTCTTCAGCTATATTCAAAAGCTCTCTTCGCATCTTTTCGATGTCTTTTTCATCTAACTTTGCTATTATTCCAACCGTTACTGCTTCCAGCGTTTTAATCTCTGCCGATACCGGCTGCCCTTTCCCCAGAGGACACTGTTCCAAACAATACAGATTTTTCAACTGAGGTGCCTCATATGCATCAGCCATCATCATTATCAAATCCAGAGGCGGTACTGTAATTCCCCTCTCGTAATTTGCCAAAGATGAAACCGAAATACCGAAGTATTCTGCCGCACTTTCTCGGCTTTTGAGATACGCATTCTTCTTTGCTGCCAAAATCCTGCACTGGAAGTAGATGCTTATGCCCGTATTTACACATCCACAATCCATGTTCTTTTCTCTCCTTGTCTGCTAAACTAAATCTAAATGATACCGAGGCCCGAAAGAATTTTGTTCAAGTCCTCAAACTTACCGTTCGGTAAGTTGCTGTCATAAAAAATGGCGTTCATCTCATCGTATGACAGCCCGTAAAATTCAGATAATGCAATCACTTCATCTGGCTTGAACTTAACTTCTCCCCTTTCTTTCTTGCTGTAGGAAACAATCGACTTACCAATTACTTCCGCCAGCTTTTCAAGGGGGATTCTCCTTCCGGCCCGAAGTTCTCGGAGCCTTGTGCTATCCATTCCTGCACCTCCTTTGTTTTATTGATTATGTCATCATCTTATCTTACTGAACGGTAATTGTCAATAATAAAATTATATTTTTTGTAAGCCTTATTTACGGTTCGGTAATTGTACGATATGATACTTCCAGAGGTGATTTTATGAAAAACTTTTCTAACATTTTATATAACCTTCTCAAACAGCGAGGTATGACACAAAAGTTACTTGCAGAGAAAGCTCATACAACAGAGGCAACAATTTCCAGATATCTTTCTGATACAAAGCGTATGCCACGAGCCGATCTTGTTGCTTCCATTGCGGAGGCTTTGGACGTAAGCACTGATTACCTTCTTGGTCTTAGCCCGATTGCCTCCAGACATTCTTTATCTGCCGAGATGGAGGAACTACTTTCCTGCTACTCCAAGGCAACAGAAAATGACCGCAAAGTTATCTGGGCTGTTCTGGACAAATATCAGGCAGTTGATTTCAAAATAGCTGCTTCCGGGCAAGATCAGTGGGATTCCTCTGATTCTCTTTCCCGTCAAGCAGCTATAAAAAAGTTCGAGGACGAATAGCGTATGACCTTCACATCGTTACATACCACTCTATCTCTCTCATGATGGAGCTGAGCATATCGCAATTGCAAAGTCTGTTTAGCAAAAAGGCTTTTTCATTTTTCAGCAAACGGCTTAGTTCATATGTGATTGCTTACAATGACGCTCTTCCACTAATAGAGGCGATTTATCAGGTATTTCACGAAATAGGTCATATCTATTACGGACATATATCTCCAGACAATAGTATTTCTATTCCTCTGGAATCGCAAGAACGGGTGGCAAATCATTTTGCCGCCTTTATTTTTTCAAAGATTGGAGGTACAAAAATCATGAAAATTTTAACTGGAAACGAACACTTTACCTATGAAGGAATGCCTGCCGGAATTTTGCTTAATGATTTCTGGGCGTGGAGTTCTTCTGATCTGCTAAACAATACTCTTCGTGGAGCATTGGCAGAGTTCCTGGTTGCTTCTGCAATAGGCGTTGATACCAGCAGGGCACGTCAAGACTGGACGCCTTATGATTTACTTTCCCCGTCTGGGAGAAAAATCGAGGTCAAATGCTCTGCCTATATTCAGAGCTGGAACACTGATCGTCTTTCTAAGATACAGTTTAGTATTCGCCCAGCCCGGTCCTGGGATTCTGAAAATGACTTCAGCGATGAAGTAAAACGATGGTCCGACCTCTATGTGTTCTGCTTATACGCAAGCAAAGATCGAAATGAAACGCCGCTTCATCTTGAACAATGGGAATTTTATCTTCTGCCTACATCGGTTCTTGACAATCAGTGTAAAGGGCAGAAAAGTATTTCCCTCGGTTCCCTTCTGTCCCTTTCCCCCATAAAAACCACCTATGAGAATCTGAGAGAGGCGATTGATAATCTGAACGTATAATTTGCATTTCATCCGTAGGACTGTCCATGGGATTGTCCTCGGACGGACTATATATTTATATATAGATATATAGGTAATGGTACTGGTACTGGTTACATCGGATTTTCCTAGTGACCGTCCGCCGGACAATCCTATGGACGCTATCAAAAAGCTATTTTTTACAGCAATCTCATTTTTTATCATTATGCGAATGTTCTAAATCCATAGTGTACCAACTTAGCTATTTTCAAGTAACAAAACGGACTTTTTTTCGTGATAGTCCTATGGACAGTCCACCGGGCTATCCATAGGACTATTTTCAGGAGATTATTATGCCTTTCAAAAAAGCAATAGAAACTATGCCAAATTGCTGCCATCGTGCAGCTATTTATATTCGTGTTTCCACAAATCACCAGATTGACCGGGATTCTCTCCCCTTGCAGAGAGAAGAACTAATAAACTATGCGAAATATGCGCTTGGTATTGAAAACTATGAGGTGTTTGAAGATGCCGGCTTTTCTGCAAAAAATACAGACCGACCAGATTATCAACGCATGATGAAAATGATCCGCTCCGGTCTTTTCTCTCATGTGCTCGTCTGGAAATTAGATCGCATTTCCAGAAACCTTCTTGACTTTGCAGCTATGTACGAAGAATTGAAACGTCTTAATGTAACTTTTGTAAGCAAAAATGAGCAGTTTGACACCAGCACTGCAATGGGCGAGGCTATGCTTAAAATCATTCTCGTTTTTGCTGAGCTGGAGCGTAAAATGACCTCTGAGCGTGTAACCGCCACAATGCTGTCCAGAGCAGCTTCTGGCAAATGGAACGGTGGACGTATTCCTTACGGCTTTTCGTACGACTGTGATCGCAGGGAATTTTCTATCTGCACCGAGGAGCAGAATATTACATTGCTGATGTGCGATTTCTATGAATCCAGCCACTCACTGCTGTATGTTTCCAGAAAGCTCAATGAGCTGGGCCATCGGACGCGGGCTGGAAATTTATGGAGTCCGGTTCAGGTTCGCAAAATTCTTGTAAACCCGTTCAGCGTTGGCGATTATGTATACAATCAAACGTCACTCAGCACAGGAACTCAGATTCCCAACAAAGAAGAGGATTACATCGTGTTTGAAGGCCATCATCCTGCTTTATTCCCAAAAGAACGCCAACAGAAAATTGTGTCTCAACTTTCCAGAAACTCACGCCTGAAATCAGGCAGCAATGTATCTGTAAAGCGGAAAAATATCCATGTGTTTTCCGGCATGATTTTCTGCGAGAACTGCGGACAAATGCTTACCAGCAGTACCGGAAAAGCTTTAAGTGGTGACGGTTGGCGACCATCCATCTATCTTTGTCCCTCTAAGCGAAAACATATTTCCGAAGGCTGCCATGATACAACAGATTCTACTGTTGGGGAATTTACAATAAACTTTATACTCAATATGTTAAATGCTCAACGGAACTTTGCCCTGATTCGTACTCCTGAGGATCTTCAGCGCCTACTTCTTTATGGAAAAGTCTTTGACGATGTAGACCATCTCGGCGAAGAGGGCTTAAATGAAATGTTTACTGTTCTGTCTGAGAATTTACCCGCCAACACTAAGTCTGGGCTTAAAAAGAAAGCCAAGAAGCCTGTTACTAATCCAGAAATCACAAAGCTAAAAAAAGAACAGAAAAAACTGGAACGTGCTATGGAACGCCTGAAACGGCTTTATATGTATTCGGAGGACTCCATGAGCGAACATGACTACATAACGGAACGTAACCGCATTTCTGAGGCTTATGAGGACATAGAGACACGTCTTTCCGAGATAAGCACTTGCGAGCACACCGAGCGATCTATATCGGATCAGGACTTTATTCAGCAAGCGACTGCCTTTGTTCTTTCTAAAAAACTGTCTGGCAGCTCATATATCAATTATCGGCGTTTGGCAGCAAGTACGGATGCTCAGATTTTGAAGGACTTCTTTAATTCGATTATAGACAGTATCACCATCAATACAGACGGTCAAGTAGGCAGTATCGTGTTTAAAAACGGTTTGCTTCATCGTTTTATTTATTCTTCAGCTGAAAAGAGCCAGGGTTCTTAGTTTCCTGGCTCTTTTTTGTATCAACTATTCAGTTTATTTTTGGTGTCATTCTATAAACATCGCATCCCCAAAGGAGAAGAAACGATACCGCTCCCGGATGGCCTCCTCATAAGCATTCAGGATATGCTCTCTTCCGGCCAGAGCGCTGACCAGCATTACCAAAGTAGATTCCGGCAGATGGAAATTGGTGATCAGGGCATCCAGGATTTTAAAACGGTAGCCCGGATAAATGAAAATATCGGTCCAGCCTGTTTTTGCCTGCAAAATGCCGTCCTCGGTAGAAGCAGATTCCACGGTACGGCAGCTGGTAGTGCCCACGCAGATCACTCTTCCTCCCGCTGCTTTAGTGTCATTCACCTTTTTAGCCTCTGATTCCTCTACCACATAAAACTCAGAATGCATATGGTGATCAAGGACATTTTCCACCTTAACCGGACGGAAGGTGCCAAGGCCCACATGAAGGGTCACATGAGCAATCTTAACTCCCATATCCTCAATCTGCTTTAACAGCTCCTTTGTAAAATGGAGTCCTGCTGTGGGAGCCGCCGCAGAACCCTCGTGAACTGCATATACCGTCTGATAGCGGTTTTTATCCTTTAACTGATGGGTGATATAGGGCGGAAGGGGCATCTGTCCCAGCTGGTCTAAAATTTCCTCAAAAATGCCCTCATAGGAAAACTGAATCAGGCGGTTTCCGTCATCTACAGTCTCCAAAACCGTTCCTGTAAGAAGCCCGTCTCCAAAGTCAATGACCGTTCCCGGCTTTGCCTTCTTCCCCGGTTTTACCAGAGTTTCCCAAATATCATTCTCCCTTCTTTTTAACAGAAGAAGTTCTATTTTTGCCCCCGTATCCTTCTTTACGCCAAACAATCGGGCAGGAATAACCTTGGTGTCATTGACCACCAGACAGTCTCCGGGACGGAGATAATTTACAATATCCTTAAATACTCTGTGTTCAATCGCCCCTGTGTTCTTATCCAGCACCAGAAGCCTTGATGAAGATCTGTCCTCTAAGGGATCCTGAGCGATCAGCTCCTGAGGCAGATCAAAATAAAAATCCTTTACATCCATGATCGTTTTTCCTCCAAACGGCGCAGTATGCGCCTGTGTTTTATTCTATACTGACTGAAGCCTCGGACTCGCTCTGGCTTTCCTGAACCGTCTGCTCCGGTGCTGTTTCTTCACCTGAACTCTGTGTATCTGCCTCTGCTTCAGCTTCTCCTGATCCGGCTTCTTCCGCTGCTTCCTGAGATTCCGGACTGTCCGTGGAAATTCCTCCCTCCAAAATCTGTACCCGGCTGTCAGAGCCTTCCTGTGCGCTGTCATCTCCTGTGACGATCGCGCCGTTGCTTAAGCCCTTATAAACGCCTGCTAAAAGCGTATCGGACTCTATGGCCTCTTTTAATTTTGCCTTTACCTGCCGATTGAGGAGCCGTACCCCCTCAGTCCGGTTCTGCTCTGCCACATAATCGGCTTCCTCGCCAATGACATTTTCCCGGATTTTATAGCTTCCGCTCTCATCCTTTGCCACGTAGCACCACATGATGCCCGGAGCCAGGGTATCAACCCGGTTAAACTTCACATCATAGGTCACATAAACCACAAAGGAATCCTCTGTAAGCCCCTTTCTGGTATAACAGGTCACATCCTGATAATCCTGCACATATACGGCTTCTTCCTTCAAGGCCTTTTTATAATAGTCCATGTTTCCGTCATCGGCCTTTCCAAAAACCTGATAGAGCGCAGCCGGATCCTGATCGATCTTTGCCTGAAAATAGGCTCCTACTACTTCGTTTACCTGCGGATAGGCATCCTTTTCCAGATCATACGCAGAAAAATCCGTCACTGTCTCTGCTTCTGAGCCGTTTTCTTCTGCCAATGAAGCTTCTGAAGGCTCATCCGCCTCTGCTGCCTCAGAGGTCTGCTCCTTTGTGCCGTGACTCACATCCTCGCCCAGAATCTCAATTACGCCATCCTGGTGTGTGCCGTCCTTCCCCGCAAAATGGGATACCATAAGAGAACCTGCAGCCAGGACTGCCAAAACCGCAGCTGCAGCAGCTCCCAGCTTTACATATCTGCTTTTATCATCTCCGGGCCCTTTATAGCTTGATTTCCATTTAACCCTGCGCTTCATCCTCTGACCTCCGTTTCAGGCCCCGTAAAGGCCGTATCTCCGCTCTATTCTAGCAAAAAGGGATTCAAATTGCAACAGAAAAACCAGGAGGACACGCCCCCTGGTTTCTCTGTGTAATGCAGAATAAGGTATCAAAAATGCGTCTGATAGGAATCGAACCTACGCACGCGGCTCCGGAGGCCACTGCTCTATCCACTGAGCTACAGACGCATCTCTATTATATTACTATACTTTTTAAAAAACTGCAACTACTTTTTTTATTTCCAATCTTGTTTTCCGATCTTTTTTATCTCTTTTCCAATGAATTACCATTTTTTTCCTTGACATACGAAAAAATTATGCTAAAATGGCATTTGTTGCTCATATATTACAAAAGTGTTAAATATTATTATTATTGTGTTAAGCATTGATTGCAATTATGAACGCATGGAGGTTATTTTATAATGAAGATACGACATTTACTCACCGGACTGGCAATAATGGTTTCCTTTATGGCTGCCTCTGCCTTCACTGCTCTGGCAGCTCCTGCAAAGGGCCGCTTTGAAGAAGTGACTGAGCACGCCATCACCGGCTGGGCCTATGACAGCGATGAGCCGGATGAGGCGCTGAATGTAAATATTACGATCAAAAATGAAGAAACAGGAAAAGAAGTCTTAAATCAATCCGTAAAGGCCGGAGAATTCCGCCAGGAGCTGCTTAATGACGATAAAGGCAACGGAAATCATGGCTTTACTCTGAATGTGGACTGGCCCTCCTTCGGCGACGGCTCCTATATCATCGAGGCTACGGTAGACGGACGCACTTTTTCCAACACAAGAACCTACACCTATGGAAATCCGGATGCAGTAAAGAAAGAAGCTGATTCTAAAGCCTCCTCTTCTGTCCGCTCCCTGGGAATCTTTAAGACCACTGGCTACTGTCCCTGCAAAAGCTGTTCCGGCGGCTGGGGCCGTCATACCAGTACAGGCGCCGTGGCTACTGCCGGGCATACCATTGCAGTCGACCCTTCTGTGGTACCCTACGGCTCCAAAATCATGATCAACGGCGTCGTATATACCGCAGAAGACAAAGGTGGCGGAGTCCGGGGCCACCACATTGATATTTTCTACGATACACATTCCGAATCCAAGCATCACGGCGTTCAGAATACAGAAGTTTTTCTGGTAGCAGCATAACCCATATCAGACCACTCACTCACAAAAACAGCAGGCTTATCTGAGAAATACTCCCAGATGAGCCTGCTGTTTTTTCTGTTATTTAATTTTCCATAAGCTCTGCTCCGTGATAAAAGAAGTCCAGAATATCCTTATAAGTTTTTCCTGATTTTGCCATAGACTGAGCGCCGTTCTGGCTCATCCCCACTCCATGTCCGTAGCCTCCTCCATAGATGCGGAAAAATATGCTCCCGTCCTCCTCTGTTATTTTATCAACAGAGATAAATGCACTTGGCAGAGACGCTGCGTTCATCTTAGAACCATCCTGTCTGCGGATGGCATTTTCTTCATTTCCAAGAAAGGTACGAATGGCACTCTGTCCCTTGATCCGAACCGTATCCTGATCTCCCTTTACAGTGAGCTCAGAAGTAATGCCTCCTAATCCTCTTGCGGACACTGTCAAATCCTGGATCGTTCCTGCCTCAGGCGCTTTGGCTGCGATCTGTTCTGCCGTGATCTCCGTCTGCCAGCGGAACATTGGATACTCTGCATCATAGGATGTAATATTTCTGGAACGGATATACGCATCAAAGGTATCGTTATCCTCCATCGTAAGCTCCCTGGCTCCATTTTTAATCTGCATGGATCTGAGATAAGGAAGATTCTCTCCTGTATTCCCCCATACGCTTCCATCCGCCCCATGACCGCAGGAGGTGGAATAGTAAAAGGCGTCAATGGGTTCTCCATCAAAGGTAAGCAGCTGTCCATATGTTTCATCCACCGCCTGATCGGTACGTTCATTGGTCTGGGTATTATTGTAAACCTGAAAACTGGTGCTGTCATCTACGTGAGCACCGTACGCTCCGTATGTATTTCCCTGAATCTGACGGTAAGCATAGGTTCTGGCACAGACTGCCTGGGTCTTTAAGGCTTCCTTTTCATAGGAAGCAGGCATTTCGCTGGGAACTACCTTTTTAAGATAATCCTCCAGATACAGCTCATTGATCAAAACCAGACCTTCCTCTTCTTTTTTAATTTCCAGCGAACCGCTGTATACGGGCTGTCCCTGTGCCCGCTCCAGGGAGCGGATCGTAATTCCCTCTTCCTTTTCCGGGATAATGGTCATACGGCCGTGTTTCAGCCGTTCATCCTCCGCCGTGAGGGTAAGCACCTCCCCCTTTTTCAGGGTACTCTCCTTGCTGTCTCCGTCATCATTTTTGCAGACCAGCCTGGCGTCACAGTTTAACTCAAGCTCTGCCTTTTTATGGAAAAGATTTTTAAAGCCCGTATCCATCAAAAGGACTCGAATGGTCCTGGCGTCAAAAGGCCTCTCTAAAAGGGCTGCGCAAAGCTTTCCATCTGCTGCCACAAACTCCTGAAGATCATAACCTACCAGAATGTCTGCGGCTCCCAGAACACTAAATTCCCCGAACAGCTTATATACGTAAAAATTTTCATCCAGAGGAATGGTCCCGTATCCTTCAATCTCTACCGTATCTTCTGTAACCGAAAGGATTTTTCCGTGAATCCGTTCCTTTTTCACCGTTACCCGGCTGAGACGGCCATGCTCCACATAGAGATCTGCCAGATTGGGAGCCAGACGGCCTTCTGTCTTTTTCGCTTCCTCCGCCAGCTTTCCTTCTGCCTTAAACTCTCTGGACGCCGCTCCCATATAAGCCTTAAACACGCCGTCCTTTACCTCAGAAAGCCATATATTGCGGTAGACCACACTGCCGTTTTTTACCGCCGTCACAGCGGCAATCTCATTTCCCCGAACCATAAACCGGATCTCATGGTCCAGCCAGGCATCCAGGGCCAGTCCCTGAAAGCCATACTCCCCCTCTGTGGTGTATGCAGTCCAGCTTGGCGCTCCCTGTATATTAGATGGAGTTCCATATAAAATGGCAGTGATTTCTTTTACATTTTCATCCGGGTCTGCCTCTTTTAAAATCTCTCTGTAAAGCTCCCACCACTGATCTGCCGGAAATGGCTTCTGTCTGTTTTTATCCTTTAAACCCACCTGCCGCTTTAAACGGCCTGAAAACTTTGCCGCTGTATAAGCTGCCTCCTGATAGGTAAACTCCTTTTGAGCGCTTTCCAGATCTGCCGGGGTCAGCTCCGGGTTTAAATATCCTCTCTCATAGAGCAGATCCATATATTTCACAAACCAGTTATCCTGTTCCTGCTCCGAAAACCAGGATTTTTCCCGCTGTTTTGCTTCGGCCTCACACTCTTTCCGGTCTGCAAGCGCCAAAGCCAGGGCTTTGGAAACCTCTGCCCGTGTGATGCCTTCCTTTTCCGGTTCTATCCGTACGATCACCACAATCAGCAGGATAATGACGCCAATGATACCGGCAATCCAGGCAATCATCTTATTTTTACCATTCATCCCATTATTCTCCTGATATAAAATAAAGCAGCGAGAATACCCCCGCTGCTTTTATCATCTGTGACCCCAAGGTGCCGGCTCTTACATATTGACGCCTAGCAATGCTAGGTGGGCAACCTCACTTAAGCTTCTGCCTTCCACTCGTACGGAGGCGTGACATCCGCTTAAAAATATTGGAATCCCTTTTGTCAAATGTAGGTTCAAAATTGGTAAGAAATCGAACACCCCAGGAATCACAAATCCGTCTCATTTATCATGGCATTATTATACCCCAAAGCGCTGTGTTTTTCAAGCTGATTTTTCAAAGTTTTCAGATCAGGGGCGCAAAAACAGCGTCCGTATATCCCCTTAAAGTTTCCGGAGATAATGTAACCTGAACACCCCTCTGACCGGCGCTGACTGTAATTTTATCGTAAAGCTGGGCTGTTTCCTCTATATAAGTAGGAAATTTCTTTTTCATGCCAATGGGTGAACAGCCGCCCCGGATATAACCGGTCACGGAAAGCATATCCTTTACATGGATCATTTCCACCTTCTTCTCTCCGGCTGCCTTTGCCGCTTTTTTAAGATCCAGCTCCTCATCTACAGGCAGGCAGCACACCAGATATCCTTTTTTCTCGCCTTTTAACACCAGTGTTTTATACATCGTATCATGGTCCACACCCATGAGATCGGCTGCATGGCTGCCGGAAAGATCATTTTCATCTACCTCATAGGTTCCCGTTTCAAATGAAATGCCTGCTGCCTCTAAAAGACGCATCACATTTGTCTTTACTGTCTCTTCTGCCTTTTTTGCCTTCACGGCTGATCCCTTCTCTCTTTACGTTCTGTTACCGTCTGGAATTTGCCTTTTCCACATGGATATTTTTGCCCCGAATCTTTGCATGGCTCATGGCCTTTAAAACATTCTCCGCATATTCTGCCGGAACATCCACAAAGGTGTAGCCGTCATACATATCAATGCTTCCCACCAGACGGCCGGGAATGCCGGATTCGCCTGCCACGGCTCCCAGGATATCTCCCGGAGTTACCCTCTGGGCCTTTCCAATATTGATAAACAGACGGGCCATATGCTCCCCGGCGCCATTGATCACATAATCTACTGCAGCGCGGTCGGTAGCGCCTCTGCGGTTTCCTCTGCCACCCCGGCTGCGTTCTCTTCCACGCCCTCTGCCGAAGCTGTCCAGATCATCTAAGGATCTGGCAGGAAGATAATTGTCAATGATATCCTCATTATCATCGCCCATGGCCATTTTAAGAAGGGCTGCTGCCACATCCAGGGACGTATAGTCCTCCTCAATGAGCTTTTTCTCCAGGATATTTACCACTTTTGCCAGATCGCTGTCATTTAAAGTCTCCTGAACCTGATCTAAAATCTTCTCCGCCTTGATTTCCGTAATATCATTTAAAGACGGGATCGCCTGAGGGATGATCTTTGTCTTGCAGTAGCGCTGGATATCTCTGAGCTTGTAAACCTCTCTGCCCACAACCAGGCTGAAGGCCTTTCCTTCTCTTCCCGCTCTTCCTGTACGGCCGATGCGGTGTACGTAATACTCGTCATCCTGAGGGATATCGTAATTAAATACTGCCTCTACATTTCCTACGTCAATACCTCTGGCCGCCACATCGGTTGCCACCAGAATATCGGTGCGTCCCTTGCGGAAGCTCTCCATGACACGGTCTCTCTGCACCTGTTTTAAATCTCCATGAAGGCCCTCTGCAAAGTATCCTCTTCCCTGAAGGGCCTGAACCAGCTCATCCACCTGGCGCTTGGTATTACAGAATACCACAGAAAGCTTCGGATCGTAAAGATCCAGAAGACGGCACATAACCTCTACCTTATTTTTCGGCTTTACTTCATAATAATACTGGGTCACCTTGGGAACGGTCAGTTCCTTTTTGATCACACGCACGGTAACAGGATCAGTCTGGAATTTTCTGGCAATTTCTGCAATCGCCTGGGGCATGGTTGCTGAAAACATCAGCGTCTGACGCTCTTCGGGAAGCTGGCTTAAGATTGTCTCCATATCCTCTAAAAAGCCCATATTTAACATCTCGTCCGCCTCATCCAGTACAACGGTATGCACATGGTCTGTTTTCACGGTTTTGCGGCGCATATGATCCATCACGCGGCCCGGTGTTCCCACTACGATCTGTGTACCGTCTTTTAAAGCCCGGATCTGGCGCACAATGTCCTGTCCTCCATAAATAGGCAGAACCTTAACGCCGTGCATAAACTTGGCAAAACGGCGCAGCTCCTCTGCCACCTGGATTGCAAGCTCTCTGGTAGGCAAAAGCACAATTGCCTGAAGTTTCTTCACCTTTGGATCAACCTTCTGAAGAAGGGGGAGGCCAAAAGCTGCCGTCTTTCCCGTACCCGTCTGAGCCTGGCCGATCATATCTCTGCCCTCTAACACAACCGGGATCGCCTGAGCCTGGATGGGAGAAGCCTCCTCAAAGCCCATCTCCGTAATGGCGCGGATAATCCGCTCGTCTAACTGTAACTCTTCAAATTTTACAATATCCATAAACTGCTGTTTTCCTCTTTCATTTATCAGTGTATATCGCAACAAAACGAGAGGTTGCCAGCCACGCTCGGCTTTTCATCCTCTCGCTTCGTACAGTGAATTACTATATCAGATTATGTTGGCTGTGTCAATGAAGAAGTCTTACAGACAAGAGCGGAACGGGATATTCTGAGGTGCTTCAAAGCAATCCTCAAAGCCACGGCGATGGTGATAATACATTTTATCCTTATCCTGCGGATATACATATTTTCCGCCTACCTGCCAGAAGAACGGGTGGAATTTATACTCATTTCTGTCTTTCTTAAAATCGTAAAGAAGACGGATCTCCTCACAGTCAGCCTGGAAGTTTGTCCAGACATCCCAGTGAATAGGAACTACTACCTTACACTTAAGATTCTCTGCCATACGCAGAATATCTGTTGAAGTCATCTTATCCTGCATGCCCACTGGATTTTCACCAAAGGATCCAAAAGCCACATCAATATCATGATCCTTTCCATGCTTTGCAAAATAAATGGAGAAATGTGAATCACCTGAATGATATATATTTCCTCCGGGAGTTTTTACCAGATAGTTAACTGCCTTCTCATCCATATCAGTAGGACATACTCCTGTCAGTTCTTCTCTGTCCGGTCCAGTCTTATCAGTTGTTACAATACAGGTACGATCAAAGGAATCCAGACATACAATTTCAATATCCTTAATCTTGATTACATCTCCCGGATGTACCACCTGGCACCGTTCTGCAGGTACGCCCCAGCCAATCCAGGTATCAACTGATTTCTGAGGGCCAATAAACGGAACCGGAATTTCTTTTCCGTTTTCATCTGTCGTTGTCATACCGCTCTGGATCACATGAGCAGCCCATTCTGCCGACATATGATCCTGATGATAGTGTGTTGCTAAAACTGCATCAACCTGCTTGAATGCAAATGGATCAATTACAAAAGGAACGTTTCTTAAATTTGGCTGCATAGCACGGCCGCCGCACATATTGGCCATCTGATGTCCCGGCTTCATCTTACCGTCTCCATGGGTTCTCTTACCGTTTCCGCACCATAAATCAATTGTGATATTAGCTCCGCCCGGTGTTTTAAACCAGATTCCGGTACAGCCCAGCCACCACATAGCTACATTTCCGGGCTCGACAACCTCATTTTCAATATCCTCTACCAGCCAGGTTCCCCACTCAGGGAAAGTGCTCATAATCCAGCTTTCTCTTGTGATTTCATTCACTTTACTCATTGCGCATCGTCTCCTTTTTATATTGGGTGTGTCATCCGTTTTATCTGCTGTAAATCTGTCTGTACATCTGATTCATCTGCTCTCTGGCTTCCCTGTACAGCCCGGTATATGCTTCTGACGGAACATATATCCGTTCTTCACTGTTTTTCTTAAGCATCCTGAATGCCTCTTCCACAGATCTGTATACGCCCATTTCTGCTACCGCTACCATAAATGCACCTCTTGCCGTTGCATCTGATTTTCCACGGCGCACGATTGGTGTTCCATATACATCGCTCTGGATCTGATTAAATGGTTCGCTGTTTGTAAGTCCTCCGTTGACACAGATTTCCGACAGTTCCACATATTTTTTCATGGCTTCAATTCCATTGCCGATTTCATAGCAGATTCCTTCCAGAAGGCCTCGAAGCATATCAGCACGTGTAGTTCCCAGGGTTATGTTTGAAAATACACCTCTGGCCTGACTGTTCCAGTCCGGAGTAGAACGTCCCTGGAAATATGGAAGACACAGACAGCCATGGGATCCCGGCGGAACAGATGCTATATCCCGGTTCAGCTCGTCATAGCTGCAGTTTCCGTAAAATTCTCTTTTAAACCAGTCAAATGCAGAACAGCATGTCAAAACACTGGATTCCAGAATATACTGACCCTTTACAGATGATACGTTGCAGATTACATCCTGCTCAAGATTGGATGGTACCTCATTTAATGCTGCAACAAGAAATCCTCCTGTTCCTGCTGTAACTGATAAAATTCCTTCTTTTACTACTCCCTGTCCGATAGCCCCGCACTGCTGGTCTCCACCTGCAGTGATCACAGGAACCCCTTCTGGGCATCCGGTGCGTTCCCGGAATGTTCCGGATGTATAACCACAGATACTTCCCGGCTCTATGAGGCGGCACAGCTTTTCCTCGTCTACTTCAAACAGTTCCAGAAGTTCCGGATCCCATTGACGCTTCCGTATATTCATAAGCAGAGACCGGCTTCCATACGTATAATCTGTACATACTTCACCTGTCATACAGAATATGAGATAATCCGGAATTACCATAAATGTCCTTGTTTTGCTGTATACCTCTGGCAGTTCCCGGCGGATCCAGGTCATCTTGCTGGCAGAAAATACCGGATTCACCCTGGATCCGCAAAGCGAAAATACCTTGTCGTTTTTATCTCTGAGACTGTCGCAGATATCGCCTGTTCTTTTATCCTGCCACATAATAGCCGGACACAAAGGCTTAAATTCCCGGTCTACCGGAATAACAGATGAACGCTGGGATGTAATTGCAATGGCATCCACCCTCCATCCCTTTTCCTCTGTCTCCGCAGTGATTTCCCTGAGAATACCATATAAGGCATTTTCCCAGTCAGAAGCATCCTGCCAGACCCAGCCCTTTTCCCCGTAAGTAACCTGATAGAGCTGCTGCCTTTGTGTTAATGTTTCTCCATCCTGTGTAAACAGGATTCCCCTCATACTGGAGGTTCCAACATCTATTACAAGAATATTCATCCTGTTACGGCTTCCTTTCTTACTGCTCGGTTTTCGGTGTCAGGTTATCCTCAAATTCCTGCTCCAGCTGCCGTTCATATTCTCCCTTAAAAGTACCTGTCAGGAACCGGTTCATTCCTTCTTCCTGAAGGCGCTTCCATGAATACGTCTCTTTTTTAACCAGGATCGGGTAATAGAGGACTCCGTTATTTCTGGCTGCCGAACGGTCTCCCGGCGCATCCCCTACCATCAGAACGTGATCTGTCTGATAGCCCTTTTTTAACAGTTCATTGATACAAAACTGTTTGCTTCCTGCATCCTGAGAAAGCATCAGGTCAGTATGTCCAGCCAGCCCATGGATCTGCCACTCCTCTGCCACAGCCTGTGCATTAGCGGAAGAGACAACAACAATATCTGCTTTTTCATGAATCATAGCCAGCGTTTCTTTTACTCCCTCAAAGGGCAGTTTTTCACTTTCAGGAAGAGCATCAATTTCCCGATTTACAGCAGCTGACCAGTCAAAGGCCTTTTTTAAGATATCTCCGCCTCCCGCCTCAATGGCTGCCATCAGATTAGCCGGCGAAAGTTCCTTTGCAGTGTCTGTCCACTTTGCCAGATCCTCCAGCCCCTCAATTTTACATACATGCCCGTCCACCCAGCGCAGTACCGCCTCCAGCGCCTTAAAGCGGTTAATTCCTCTGGTCATCGTATACAGATTAACGTCATTCCAACGCTTCTCTGTTTCCTCTTTCCACTGCTCAAGCTTCCACTCCCGGATCATACATGGACCAAAGCAGCGAAAATGTTTCACATCCATTGTATCCATAGCACAGCCGTCAGAATCCACACAAACCAGATATTCTTTTTTTTTCACATATTTTTCTATTATGTTTGACATACTCACCTCTATTTGACAGTTCTTATCCCAACTGTCCTTATGATATTCCTTCCCATCTTTCCTTCAGGAAATGGGCTGCCATTTTAGGACTACGGTCGCGCGTAAACACTCCCTTTTTATTACCCCCAACGCGTTTGATATTCTCTGCTGTTGCAAAATCTGCAAAGTTCCATACATGTTCACCTGTTATATATGGAAGACTGTCAAAAACCTCACCATATGCCCGCAGGAAATCAACCTGATACTCTTCGCTGAATATACGGGCATTTATATCATGGAAACCGGCAATGGTATCTGCTCCGTATTCTCCCAGCATAATAGGTTTATCGGGACACCGCTTATGAAAGCCCTCAAGCTCATCCTTTAAAAGAGCTGCTGCTCCTCTGAGATTTCCCTCCGTATCATACCAGCCGCGATAGCGGTTGATGATCAAAAGATCACAGATTTCAGCCACCTTACAGCTGACAGGGTTAGAACCTTCATATGTAACCAGTGTAGCCGGACGTTTCTGTTCATCCAATTCACGAACAAGATTTAACAATGGTTCGAAATATTCCTTTGCTCCGTCCTCCTGGCTGGCAGGCTCATTTGCAACACTCCAGATAATAACACAGGGATGATTTTTATCTCTCTGAACCATATCACGCAGGACCTGACGGTGATGCTCAGCCGTCTTAAAAAGCTTCCATGTTCCGTTGGGATTGCCTCCCAGAAGTCCTGTAGCCGTGAAGCCGGCGTTCAGTCCTACCGCAGGAGCCTCATCAATGACTAAAATTCCTTCTCTGTCACAAAGCTGAAGCATCTCTTCACAATATGGATAATGACTGGTACGGAAAGAGTTGGCACCGATCCATTTTAACAAACCAATATCCTTTACATTGTATGCCATATCAAAGCCGCGTCCGTGAACAGGTGAATCTTCATGTTTTCCAAATCCCTTTAAATATACCGGCTTACCGTTTAAATGAATCCGGCAGTCACGAATCGATACCTCCCTGAATCCGAACACTTCAGTGTATGTATCCTTTTCTCCGTCACTTCCTGTAAGAGTAACCTCCAGACTGTATAAAACCGGATGTCCGGGTTCCCACAGCTGTACCTGATCAATCCGTCCTGTTCCTTTAAAGCCCTCGCCCGCTGCAACTTCATTTCCCGCAGCATCCAAAAGACGTACAGATACTGTTCCCTCTCCATTTGCCTTTACATCCCAGTAAAAGCTTCCGTCCATTTTTCCGTAAATACTGATATCTTCAATGTATGATCCAGGAGCAGTATAAAGGCAGACAGGACGCATAATTCCGGAATAATTGTAAAAATCAAAATTAGGAAGGTTATGAATCTCTTCCGGCAGCCCCGGAAACTTCTGATGCACCATACGGCCTGCCGGCAGCGTTGTTTCATCTACTATATTATTTACAATTACTTCCAGTTCATTTTCTCCGGCTATGGCTGTTTCCGTAATTTCAAAGGAAAACGGAAGAAAACCGCCAGAGTGTTTTCCGAGACAGGTTCCATTCAGCCATACCTCTGCCTTATGAGTTACACTTCCAAACCGAAGAAACAGACGTTTTTCCAGCATCCGGGAACTTACTGTGAACGTTCTTCTGTAATACAGATTCCCTACATGATCTGCAAAACCACGGCCTGTATAGATATCATTGTAAGAAGAAGGTACCGGCATCGGCACAATTTCGCCCTTTGCCTCCCCATCCATGAGACAAAAATCCCATACTCCATTTAAATCAAAAACCATTCTGCTTTCTGTCATTTTCGGATACAGCATAAATATTCCTCTCTTTCATTAGAATAGCAAAGGGGAAGGGGCATACCACCCCTCCCCCGATTCATTCTGCTTAATTACTTGCCTGCCTTATCCTTCATCATCTGAGTACCATTTTTCATCATGGAATCAATTACGTTATCAAGGCTTTCTGTTCCTAATAAGAATTTAGCACTTTCATCTGTCATCATAGCTGCTAACTCCTTATTGTAAGAAGGAACATTTGCATACAGATTATCCTTCCAAGCCGGATTGTTAATTACGTTCTTTAATGCTTCTACATCTACATACTTAGGATCTTCGATCTGCATATTAACGAATTCCATCTTATCGATTCCCTTTTCTGCAGAAACACTGATGCCACGGATACGCATACCCTCTGTGGTATAGAAACGGATGTAGTCATAAGCTTCCTGAGGATGCTTGGATGTCTTGCTGATGCTGTAGAAATGGGACTCTGTATAGGTAGTTCCTGGCTCTGCATCTTCCCATGCAGGAATTGGTGCAAAGGTAGTTACAAACTCGTGAGGATACTTATCCTGGTCATCCAGCTCAGGAATCATGAAGCTTCCGATTGGCAGCATTGCGATCTGTCCGTTGAAGAACTTATCACGGTAGTTCATGTTCATAGACTTAACGTCTGCATAAGGAACCTGGCACTTATCTTCATTTTCCATATCGTAACGGAACTGCAGCCACTCTTTAAACATTGGATGATCAAAGTTTACAGCCGTCATATCAGCATTGAACATTGGGTTGTCCGGATAGTTGGACCACATTCCCATGTAGTTATAATGATCCCAGGAATGGAAATAGGAACCATAGCGCTTACTTGCGCCTTCACCCTGTGTCATCTTGTTGGCATAGTCACGATAATCTGCCCATGTCCAGTCAAGCTCCGGAACAGGAAGACCAGCCTCATCCAGGTAGTTCTTATTAATCAGTACAAACCATGACTTCAGATCTCCAGGAATTCCATACATCTTTCCGTCAACCTTCTGTACGATAGCATATGCGTCCTCAGGTTTTACACCTTCCTTCTCAAAGAACTCTTCCAGAGGCAGATATGCGCCGGATGCTGCTCTCTGAGCATGCTCCGGGAATGCAGATGCCATCAGGATATCCATTTCCTCGCCGCCCATTACCATCATATCTACCTTTTTGTAGTACTCTGCTGCAGTCATATCACCATAGTAGTCATATGTAATGGTTACATTAGGATGCTCTTTTGTGTAAGCCTCTGCTACCTTCTTATCCAGTTCCTTGTTAGCTGTCTGCCAGGAAACAAAGCGCAGATTAACCTGCTCACCTTCCTTGGCAGCCTCTGTGCTGCCGCCCTGAGCGCTCTCTGCAGGAGCTGCTGATTCCTTTTTAGCTCCGCCGCCGCATCCTGTCAGCATTCCTGCTGTCATGGCTGCTGCCATCATGGCTGCAAAAAACCGTTTGCTTTTTTTCATTTTAAAAACCCTCCTTAAATTATATATATAATACATTTGTTAACCCTTTACTGCTCCTGTAGCAATTCCGTCTACTACAAACCGCTGACAGAACAGGAACACAATGATCAATGGCAAAATTGCGGAAACTGCCGCAGCCATGATCAGAGAATAATAACTTCCTGATTCAGAAGCAAACTGCTTCATACCAAGCTGGATCGTATAAAGTGCACGGTTGTTTAAGAATACCAAGGGAGCCTGGTAATCATTCCATGTCCATACGAATTTCAGGGTTGCCAGTGTAGCCAGAGATGGCTTGATCATAGGCATAATAATCCTGAAAAAGATAGTTACATGACCTGCACCATCAATCATGGCTGACTCAGACAGGGATTCAGGAATAGCAAGCATTGCCTGACGAAGCAGGAACACGCCGTATACACTGAACGCCAGCATAAGGATCAGACCTGCATGAGAATTGTAAAGTCCGATCTCACGCATGATAATGAACTGTGAAACGATGGTAACCTGAGGCGGAATCATCATGGTTGCAAGGTAAGCCAGGAAGATTTTATCACGTCCCTTAAATTTCACCTTGGAAAATCCATAAGCGCCCAGAGCAGAAACAAATACCTGAAGAAAGGTTGCTCCCAGTGTTACCTTTATGGTATTTAAGTAATACAGTCCAAAGTTATAGGTACCTCCCCAAACTTCTTTCATATTTTCCACCAGATTCCAACGGGGAGGAATCCACTGAATAGGGAAGTTAAATACATCCGCCTCTACCTTACAGGCAGTAGACATCATCCAGATCAGAGGCAGCACCATGGAAATACCCACTGCCCAGAAAATAGCTGTCAGGATTACTTTTGTAATATTGAGTTTTTTCACCTGTATGCCCCTCCTTACTCATTTGAAAACTTTGCCTGCATCTTCCACTGAACCAGTGTAACAATGAATACCAGTACGAAAAGCGCCCATGCCAGGGTATTGGCATAACCCATTTCAAAGTAATCGAAAGCAGTGCGGTATACATAGTAAGCCATAACGGAGCTGGAGCTTCCAGGACCGCCCTGGGTCAGTACACTGATCTGATCGAATACCTTGAAGGAACCGATGATACCCATAATTGTAAGGAAGAAGGTTGTAGGGGAAATCAGCGGCACTGTCAATGAAAAGAACTGACGGATCGAAGACGCACCATCTACCTTTGCAGCTTCATACACATCCTCTGGAAGTCCCTTTAAACCTGCCAGGAATACGATAGAATAGTATCCAACCTGCTGCCATACATATATGATCATGATCGATGGAAGAGACCACTTAAAGTCAGCCAGCCAGCCTGGAGGATTTGCGATTCCGATGGAACGGAAAAATTCATTCACTGGTCCGTAACTGGGCTGTAAAAGAACCATCCACACCGTACATACAGCAACAACACTGGCGATATAAGGAATGAAGATCATGGTACGCACTACACCGCCGCCATAAATGTACTTGTTGATAATAGTAGCCATTACAAGTCCCAGTGCGATCAGAACAGGCACTGTTACTGCAGTAAATATAATGTTGTTCTTGTAGGAATTAAGGAACCACTCATCTGAGAAGAGACGGATATAGTTTGCAAGACCATTAAATTTGATTCCCTCTATACCTTCCATAAAGTTCCAGCTTGTAAAGCTCAGGCACAGGGAGATTACTACAGGAATAAAGGTAAAAATCAAAAATCCCAAAAGACTGGGAAGAATAAATCCCATACCTGTAAAAAAGTCCTTGCGCGCTTTCTTTGATCCTTTTGTATTCATAGGTTAATTCCCCCTTTCTCTCTACAGCCTAGTATCCCAGCGGCCGCAGAATACGTTATCATTGCAGGTTCCTTCAAACGCCGCCTCACCAGCTGCCTTTTCAATGGTCTGACGAATTACTTCTCTGGTAGGGGCATAAGCATTAATAAAGGTTTTAGCCATAGGCACATCCAACAAATGGTTGGTATAATTTAAAGAAATAAATATGGTAGGAAGTTCTTTTACATACCACGGAATCTCCGTAGAATGACCGATGGACCACTCCAGACGCACATTATTGGCTTGAGCATATCCCTTCATATTGATAAATACAAATACCACATCGTATTTCTTTTTAAACTCTTCTACCTTTCCGATTATCACGGAACGCAGCTCAGTTTCTTTTGTAATGCCATCATCCAATACTAGATCATAATAGCTTTCATGCATGGTGGTTTCATAACCAAACCTCTCCATCTCCTCCTTTACCAGCTGCTTTACAGGATCATGCTGGTTTTTACGTGAGATAGGTGGACTGCTGATTACAAAAGCATATGCTCTCTTATGAGTTTTTGGTGTAACAGGAAGATTGTGCTGAGTATCTTTTACAAGGGTGATACTCTTTTTAGCTGCTTCTGCTGCCATAGCAAGATGTTCTGCACATCCCACAACAGAAAGCCCCTCCTTTTCAGGTATCAGCGTACCCTTCTTCTTCTTTTCGTGAAGCTTTAAAGAAGCCTTTAATCCAAGAATACGGCGCAGCGCATCTGTAAGGCGCTCTTCTGTGATGATTCCATTTCTATAACCATCCATCATGTAGCCAAAATCTTCTTCGATATCATTAAAGAAGAGGAACATATCACAGCCTGCTGCAATTGCTCCGGGCACCTGCTGACTTCTTGGCATAGCAGCTGTCATTCCAGCCATATGGGAGGCATCCGTAAGAACAAGTCCATTAAATCCAAGCTTACCTCTCAGAAGATCCGTGATCAGTTCCGGCGCCAGTGTTGCCGGCATAATATCCTCATCCTTTATACCCGGACGAAGCTTTCTGGAGTATTCCGGCAGCGCAATATGACCCGCCATAATGCTCTGAATTCCGCTGTCGATCATTTCCTTATAAACATGACCGAAAGTAGAATCCCACTCATCACACTCCATTGTATTTACACCCATAACAAGATGCTGATCCAGTTCCTCAATTCCATCGCCTGGGAAATGTTTGCAGCAGACAGCAAGTCCGCTTTCCCTGACACCTCTCACATATGCCTTTGCATTTTTTATTACCAGTTCAGGATCCTTGCCATATGCTCTGGTATTTACGATCGTATTGCGCCAGTTATAAAGAAGATCACAAACCGGGCCAAAATCCCAGTTGCATCCCACAGCTGCAGCTTCTCTTCCGCTCACATATCCTACGCTGTAAGCAGTACTGTCATCATCCGTAGCTCCACATGCCGCCGCCGTGGCTACATACGTTCCTCCGCCGCAGGCTCCGTCACCGCCGTTGTCGCAGTTGCACGCGATTAAAACCGGAATTTTGCTGTGTTCCTGATAAAAACGGTTCTGTTCATAAATCTTTTCTGCCGGCTCATTGCTGTAACGGCATCCTCCGATATGAAAACGATCAAAAATCTCTTTCGTCTCATCAAAATCTTTTTTTCGATCCAGCATAATAAACAGCTGCCCAATTTTTTCTTCATCCGTCATGGATGCAATCGTTTCTTCTACCCAACGGATATCTTCATCTGACAGATAGAATGGTTTCTGTTTCAGATCAACCATATACTCGTACCTCCTTGTGATGTATGTCTGTAGTTCCCCAAAAAACTATTGTTTATATATGCCACTACCTCTGACCGCCTGACAGGAACTTCGTTCTACCAAAGCCGGTCGAAGTTTTATCCCCCGTTCCTGCTCCTTCAGGGTACGTTCCCGTTTCATACGGATCAAAAGATTAATTGCACGCTTCACATGAAGCTTGTGTGAAATCGACACTGACGTCAGTTCCACTGCAGGAACCGCACCGTTGATATCATCAAAACCTATCACTGACATCTGGTCAGGAATCGCTATTCCATATTCCATACATGCCTTGATTACTCCGTTGGCTGTTGCATCACTGGCCGCAATGATGCCATCCGGAAGCGGCTCTCCTCCCGGCCTGAGGCTTTCCCGTATCAGTTCACTTGCCTGTCCATATCCACGATCAAAACTGCTTTTATAGTTTTTATCACTCTCGTAGACCTCAATCTCTGCTCCCCACTGTCTAGCCTCATCCATAATCCCTTCCACCCGGTAACGATGGACCAGACGGTCTTCCTTGATACCAATGCAGAGAATTTTTTTACATCCTCCCCGAATCAGGCGTTCGGCTGCCAGACTTCCACCCTTGCGCTCATCACCGCACACATAGGGAATCGGGCTGTTATCCGGCATTTCATTTAATGAAACGATCGGAACGTACCGCATATACTGATACAGATTTTTGGAGCTCATATCTCCCACAGGATAAAACAGGATCCCCTCCACCTGATTACTGATCAGAAGCTTGAAATATTCCATCTCTGTTTCATAATCCCGAAAACTATTGCAGAGAAGCACCTGATAACCATACTGCTGTGCCTCGCTGGTAAGAAGCACCATCAGCTGTGCATGAAACGGACTGGTAATATCCGGCACCACAATCCCCAGCGTTCTTGTATGACGCATCGTCAATCCGCTGGCGAGTGTACTGGGTACATAGGCCATGCGTTCGCAAATTTCCAATACATGATCTCTGGTTTCCTTCCCAATTCCACCCAAGCCATTAAGCGCTCTGGATACAGTTGCAACTGAAACGCCTGCCTCTTTTGCAACATCTTTGATTGTGATTTTTTTTGACTTCATCGGCTGTCTTTTCACTCCGTTCGTAAACATTTCCCTCGTCATATATAAAGTATAACATAACCTTTCATCCGAAACTATCCGACTATTTTACGATACGTTTTGCGTAACTTTGTAATAAATGCACAAATTTTATGCATAATTTTTATCGCTTTCGTCGAAACCTTTTTTGAATTTCCTTGTGTTTTACATTTATTTTTATCAGTTTTATCTTTTTTATATGTCTTCAAAAACAGCAGGAGGTCATTTTGCACATTTCGCAATGTGATGCACAGCTTATTCTTCCGAACGCGCCGGCAAAAGAACTGCGGCGTTATGTTCAAGGTGAATATATCTATGTCCCTCTCAAACTGGAAAACGGATGCAGCAGCCATGTGATCACAGCCGCCGCGTCCGTTTTTTGCAGGTGCAGATATTCTTAAAGTTATCTTACTTTTATGATTTATGAACTGCCGTCCCCTTCCCCAGATTTTTCTCAATCTTCTTTATTACATACAGATAGGAAATGCCTGTAAACAGACCGGCTCCCACCCAGGCGGCAGGATCGCAAGCTGTGCACGGGGCGGCGGGCTCGCGGTCGCCGCCCAGCCAATAGCTGTGAATATCCATAGCGATCACTGCTACGATCAGACGGGCTGCCAGCTCTACCACTCCGCCCATCATAGGCAGAAAGCCGTATCCGCAGCCCTGCATGGTATTTCGGAAGATAAAAATAGTACATAAAGGCACATAAAACAGGGTACAGATGGTTGTATACGTTCTGGCCCAGGGCATCATAGCCGCCAGATCTACCTCCCCTGAGAAGAACAGACCCAGACTTGGCCCCAGAGCTGCCGATACGACCACTGCAGATGCCACCGAATAGATTACCTCAATGATCAAAGCCGCACGGACACCCTGGCGGATTCGTCCTGCATCACCTTTTCCGTAATTCTGGCCGCTGTATACAGCCATCGTCTGCCCCATAGCTACCATTCCCTGGGTCAGCAGGCCATGGATTTTTCCGGCTGCCGTGTAGGCGGCCACTGCCTCAGAGCCAAACAGATTAATCGCTGACTGCATCACCATGGTTCCCGAGGAGGTAATGGCAAACTGCAGCGCCATGGGAATCCCCGTAGCCAGCTGATAACGGGTATCGCCCTTGTGGAATCGCCAGTGGCGCTTTTCCGGCATCAGGGCCGGCACCTTTTTATAGATGTAGACTGCACATAATACAGCAGAAATTGCCTGAGACAGGTTAGTCGCCCAGGCAGCTCCGGCTACTCCCATTTTAAAGTTGATGATCAGGATCAGATCCAGCACTACGTTTAAACAGGCCGACAGCACCAGAAAAACAAGAGGCATACGGCTGTTTCCCACAGCTCTCAGATAGGAAGAAAACAGGTTATAAAATACATTGGCCACCATTCCCAGGCTGATAAGGGAAATATACTCATAAGCCTGCGCAAAAATGTTTTCCGGCGTATTCATCAGATGCAGCAAGGGACGCATAAATAAAAGGCTGGCTGCCGTAAAGCCAATGGCGCCGATCAGAGAAAGAAGGATACCGTTCGATACGCTCTGTCTTACCCCGTCCATCTTTTTTGCCCCGTAGCGCTGGGAGGTCAGCACGGCAAATCCGGCTGTAATGCCCTGTGCAAAGCCGTTTAATAAAAACATCACGGTTCCCGTTGATCCTACTGCTGCAAGCGCATCCGCACCCACATAGCGCCCCACAATGATGGTATCTGCCATGTTGTAAAGCTGCTGGAAAATATTTCCAATTGCAAGAGGCAGTGTAAACATGATCAGAACCCGAAAAGGGCTTCCTTTTGTCATATCCTGTTCCATTGCAGATTTCCTTTCCATTCTTACAGATTTCAGTTATGACATTGTAGCACAGGTATGAATCATTGTCACACATCAAATTAAACGAAATTTATTTTCTAACGCATTAAAATCCGTAATCTCATACAATCATACCATCCATGGATAAGCCCAGAGTTTAAAAACGGCCTGCCGCGCCCAGAACCAGCTTCCACATAATATCCCACATCTGAACCACAACAAAAACAAGGCTTACGGTGCAGATCAACCTGTTTGCCAGCCCATCCGCAGAAAACAGCCGCAGGCAAACACCTTTTTTATATGGATAAAAAATTTCTACCGGCTTTTTATTTAACAGATCCAAAAACATGTGGGAAAGAAAGCCTGCTGCCACATAGGGGATCAGCGGAGCATACAGAAAGTAAAACGCAGCCATCAAAAACCCCAGTGCCAGAAAAGAATGGGTAAAGCTTCTGTGGGAGGACAGCTTTCCTGCAATGGTTATCACCAGAAAAATCCCAAGTCCAAGAAGCTGCCTGCTCCCCAGATGGGAACCGATATGATCCCAGATTCCGGTGCTCCATTTCCAGTCTAAAAATAAGATCACAGCCCCTAAAAGCAGGGCTGTATTTCTCACGACCCGCGCATCCCGGCAGTAAGTGCTGGACTGTACGTCCAGATCGCAGATCAGTCCACCCAGAGCTCCTCCTAAAAGAGCCTGAAGGCAGCCGCCGATAGTATCAGGGGGCGAGATCAGCACAGCGGCCCCGATCCCGGCTATCATATGTGTTTTTCCCATCATGTCGTATCATCTCCCGTCTTGTCTTTTGTCTAAAAATGGGACCTGGCAAGCCCAGATCCCACATATACGTTCTCTCAATGTCCACAGCAGCCGCTGCAGCCGGAACAGCTCCCGGAACGTACAGTCGTTCCATTTTTCTTATCCTTCCATAGCTTCCTCAACGCAGCTGCAAGAGAAGCAAATACCAGAAGTCCAGTTACCAGATTCCACGGATTCATTTACATCACTCCCATCAGATTTCCAATGATTTTAACGATCATAGCCGCAATCCACGCAATCCCGCACTGCCACAGTACAACTAAAACCGCCCATTTTCCGCCCAGTTCACGCTTCACAGCGGCAATCGCTGCCACACAAGGCGTATAGAGCAGGCAGAACACCAGAAGGGATGCTGCTGCCAATGTGGTAAGGGCTGTCTCTACCCCGCCTGCAAAGAGGACTTCCAGAGTAGATACCACGCTCTCTTTTGCCATAAAGCCGCTGACAAGAGAGGTAATGATCCGCCAGTCCCCCAGTCCCAGAGGCGCAAACAGCGGAGCCAGCCAGCCGGAAATCACAGCCAGGATACTTCCCGATGAATCCTCTACCAGATTAAACTGGAAGTCAAAGCTCTGCAAAAACCACACAGCCACCGTAGCTACCAGAATTACGGTAAAAGCCCTCTGCAGAAAATCCTTAGCCTTTTCCCATAAAAGCTGGCTTACATTTTTAACCCCCGGCAGACGGTAGTTGGGAAGCTCCATTACAAAAGGAACCGCCTCCCCTTTAAATAGGGTGCTCTTAAATAAGACTGCCGCTAAAATACCCACCAGAATTCCCAGAATATAAAGGCCTGTCATAATAAGGCCGCCATGTCCCGGAAAAAAGGCGCTGACAAAAAAGGCATAGATCGGAAGCTTTGCCGTACAGCTCATAAAGGGTGTTAAGAGAATGGTCATCTTACGGTCCCTTTCGCTTGGAAGCGTCCGGGTCGCCATCACTGCAGGAACAGTACAGCCAAAACCGATGAGCATAGGCACGATGCTCCGGCCGGAAAGGCCGATCTTTCGCAGCAGCTTATCCATAAAGAAGGCAACTCTTGCAATATATCCGCTGTCTTCCATCATGGACAGGAAAAAGAACAGCGTTACAATAATCGGAAGGAAGGAAAGCACAGAACCTACTCCGGAAAAGATACCGTCAATCACAAGGCCGTGAAGAACCGTATTTACATGAGCTGCTGTAAGAGCTCCGTCCACCCACTCTGTCAGAGCCGTGATGCCTATTTCCAGAATCCCCTGAAGCCATGCTCCGATCACATTAAAGGTCAGGTAAAAGACCGCAGCCATAATTCCGATAAAACAGGGGATCGCCGTATACTTTCCAGTCAGAACCTGATCAATTCTCCGGCTTCTGATATGCTCCCTGCTCTCTCTTGGCTTTACCACGGTTTTTTCGCAGATCCGTTCAATAAAGGAAAAACGCATATCCGCCATGGCTGCGCTGCGGTCAAGCCCCCGTTCCTTTTCCATCTGTAAAATGATGTGCTCTAAGGTTTCCTCTTCGTTCTGATCCAGCTTTAACTGCTTTAAAATCAGCGTATCGCCTTCGATCAGCTTAGAGGCTGCAAATCGCAGCGGGATTCCCGCGCTCTTTGCATGATCCTCAATGAGATGGCAGACCGCATGGATGCCTCTGTGCACGGCTCCGCCAAATTCATTTTCATCACAAAAATCCTGACGCCCCGGACGTTCCTGATATCTGGCAATGTGAATTGCATGCTTTACCAGCTCATCCACACCCTGATTTTTTGCCGCAGAAATCGGTACTACCGGAACTCCCAGCATGGCTTCAATCCCGTTTACATCAATGGTGCCTCCGTTTCCTGTGATCTCATCCATCATATTTAAGGCAATTACCATGGGAACATCCATTTCCAGAAGCTGCATGGTAAGATACAGGTTGCGTTCAATATTGGTAGCGTCTACAATATTGATGATCGCCTTCGGCCTGTCCTCCAGCACAAAGTTTCTGGATACGATCTCCTCATTTGTATAGGGAGACATAGAATAAATACCCGGAAGATCCGTAATCCGCGTATTGGCATACCCCCTGATGGGGCCATCCTTGCGGTCTACCGTAACGCCGGGGAAATTCCCCACATGCTGATTGGCTCCGGTAAGCTGGTTAAACAGAGTGGTTTTACCGCAGTTCTGGTTGCCTACCAGGGCATATGTAAGAATTTCACCCTCAGGAAGGGGATTTCCCTCTCCCTTCACATGATATTTTCCATCCTCTCCCAGGCCGGGATGAACACTGTTGTTAATATTTTTTGCCCCCTCATGGCTGCGGGTACGGATGTCAATGGGTTCAATCTCGATCTGATCCGCATCATCCAGGCGCAGAGTCAGCTCATAACCGTGGATCTGCAGCTGCATGGGATCTCCCATGGGCGCCAGCTTCACAGCCGTTACCTCTGCTCCCGGTATCACCCCCATATCCAAAAAATGCTGGCGCAGAGCGCCTTCCCCGCCAACTGCCTTTATGACAGCACTCTTTCCTATTTCCAAATGCTTCAGTGTCATTTTTCTTTGTCCTTTCTCATACTCTGAAACGACGTTCATCTGTATTCTTGCGAAGTTAGTTTATGATAATTTTTATCATTTGTCAAGCACGCTTTGTTTAAGCTAACTATAAATCGAATCATTTTACTGCTTCTTTCCCCCACCGATCAGATCATAGCTTTCCCCTATCATCCTCTTTATGATTTCATCCGGAATCCTCCCGTCTAAAGGGATTGAATTCCAGTGCTCCTTATTTTGATGGTATCCCGGCTGTATGGAAGGGTATGCCTTTCTCCAAAATTCTCTCCATTGAGGATCAACCTTTACATTCACCCACATAGTCCCATTTCTCTCATACGTCCAGGCAAAGGCTTTACGATTCTTTTTATATCTAAGAAGTACCCAGTTCGGATCGTGAAACGGCGTATCTATATACACATCCTGAAAGGTCATTCCATAATCTAATACCTCTCTGCGTTCTTTCATGTGAAATCTTCTTTTCTCCTTCCCTTTTCTGCAAAACAAACACTCTGCCAAAAGCATACAGCAAAGCAGAAGATTCCGCTAGCCACAGAATCTTCTGCCAAAATCACTCCGCTTATAAATAATCTGTTTCCATCTGATTATAAATTTCTTCCAACTCTGCCGCAATCCGCCGGATGATTCCCGGCTCAAAGGGGGAATCCAGACCTGCATCCTTTAACATACAGGTAAAAAAGTCTGAAGCACTGGCTTCGCAAAACGCCAGATAGCTTTTCCAGGCTGCTCTGTAGTCCTTCTGCATCCAGATCTTATACTGAAAGGCATTCGTCTGAGCAATTACATAATCAATGTAATAAAATGGGAAGCTGTAAATATGGTGCTGGCGCTGCCAGAAGCCGCCTTCTGAATAAAAGGAAGATTCCTCCTCATATGTCAGGTGGGGCTTGTACTGCTTTTCTAATTTTTTCCAGATATCCTTTCGCTCTGCCGGAGTCATTTCCGGATGATCGTATACAATGTGCTGAAATTCATCTACCATACTGCCATAGGGGATAAATACTACCGCATCCTCCAGCTGGGATTTTAAGAAATCCCCGGCCCTGCTGCCAAAGAACTGCTCCATCCACGGATTAGTGAAAAACTCCATAGACATGGAATGGGTTTCTGCCGTTTCCATCGTAATATCGGAATGCTCCATAATAGGATCTTTTCCTGAAATATACCCCTGAAATGCATGGCCGCACTCATGGGTCACTACATCCACATCCCCGGCGGTTCCGTTAAAGTTGGCGAAAATAAAAGGAGCATGATAATCAGGCAGATAGGTCATATAGCCTCCCACCTGCTTATGGGGACGGGCAAATACATCAAACAGATCCCCTTCCATCATAAAGTCGAAAAATTCTCTGGTTTCAGGGGATAATTCCTCATACATTTTCTGCCCGCTCTTTAAGATTTCCTCCGGGGTTCCCGTTGGTTTGGGACTTCCCTCCGGAAAGCTTAAGCCCTCGTCCATGTGGTACAAGGTGTCAAGACCCAGACGTTTCCTGCGGTTTTCCCACATTTTTTCCGCAAAAGGCACCCAGTCCTTTTTAATCTGCTCCCGGAACTGCTCTACCTCTTTTCTTCCGTAGCTGTTGCGGTTCATACGACAGTAGCCCAGATCTGTATAGGTCTCAAAGCCGAGCTTCTTTGCCTGCGCCGTACGGTTTTTTACCAGCTTATCATACAGTTCATCCAGCTGGTCTGCAATCCCCTCATAAAACGCATTCACCTTTGCAGCCGCCTTTTTCCGGATTTCCCGATCCTCATGGTTTAAATATGGCGTCATCATGGAAAGATTAAGGAGTTTTCCCTTCCAGTCAATCTTTGCGCCGGCAAGCAGTTTTTCGTACTCTGTCACAAGGGCATTTTCTTCCTGCATCAAAGGGATCACTGCCTCGCTTACAGACTTTGCCGCAAGCTCAATATTTTTAAATGCAGGCCCGCCGATGACCAGCTCCAGCTCCTTGCGGTATGGAGAAGCAAAGAGGAGCTTCTTATACTGCACCTCCTGATTGGAAAATGCGGGCATTTCCTGGTCATAATACGTTTTCTCTTCCTCATAAAAGGGATCTGTGGTATCAATACTGTGACGGATTTCCGCCAGAGTAGCCTGGGTTTTGATGCGGCCCATCAGCTTATAGTAGCGTCTGTGGACCTCCATCTGTTCCTGAGGCGTACCGGCTTCCTGAAAAGCCTTTATAATAGAGGAAAGCTCCTCTTTGGCGGCATCAAAATCAATCCGTTCATAGGGCATTTCACTGAATTTCATGTTGGGTTCCTCCTGTTTATGACTAGTATGGATCATTTTTATTTTATCATTCCTGTCAGCTTCCAGCCGAATCCTTTGAAACAGGCATAACCACCGGCCAGTGAAGCCCCCTCTGATTGGAAAAACCATAATCTGCCTTTTCTCTGTATTTCGGCGCCTCTACGCCTGTCAGTTTTCCGTCCGAAATCCAGTTTACATCTTCTCCGTACAGCTGCTGCATCAGTTCCTTTTCCAGCGCTTCCTGTATCTGCCTTACCTCAGACCTCCCTGACAGATCTTTCATTTCCATTGGGTCCTGTTCAAGATCAAAGAGCTGAATCCTGTTTCCCCATGGATAATAAATGAGTTTAAAGCGTCCGTCATGGATCATGCGCGTAGCTCTTGGCCCCTCGCTTATTTCTCCAAACAGAACCTGACGCTTTCTCTCACCAAACAGATTTTCCCCTTCTGACGTATCCGGCACCGGAATTTTGCAGAATTCCAGAAGGGTAGGCATAATATCCTCCAGACAGGCCAGACGCGTATCCTTCTTTCCCCTCAGGGAAGCTACAGGCTTTCCTGAAAAGAGCAGCGGTATATGGGATGAATTTTCATAAAAACTGCGTTTCCCCGCCATCTTATGCTGGAACAGCATTTCCCCATGGTCGCTGGCAAACACAATCAGTGTATTATCCAGTATTCCATTTTCCCTCAGCGCTCCCAGTACCAGACGAATCTGATGATCAATCAGAGTACACTGGGCAAAATAGGCTTTCTTTGCCAGCTTTATCTCTCTGTCGCTGTAATGCCTGCCGGATTCTGTCATTTCCTTCATGATAAAGCTGTCGTCAACCCAGTCTCCTGCTGGCGGCAGAGTAATATCCTCGTCTTTATACATATCCAGATATTCCTTCAGCGGAACCAACGGCGGATGTGGAAACTGATAGGACAGATAAAAGAAGGAAGGACGTGTAGGATCTCTCCTTTGAATCTGCCGCACCATCTGTGCCGTAGTCCACACGGTAGGATGCATCCGTCTTTCAAGGGGCCATGGAGTCGTATAATATGTATTATTTCCCATAGCATGAGAAAACTCCTGCCCTACCGCTCCGTTTTCCGCCAGCCATATCTGATAATCGTCCAGAACGCCAAATTCATAGCGTCCCTCTTCCTGAAGAATCACCTCATTAAAACCAATACGGTTTCTCTGGGGATACACATGAAGCTTTCCCACTGCCACAGTCTGATATCCGGCATCCGAAAATGCCTGGGCCAGTGTTTTCGCTTCCGGCATCTTCATCCGGTCGCTGTATACCCTGTCACCATGGCTTCTGGGGCTCATACCTGTCATCAGACTCCGTCTGGCCGGTATACATACCGGACAGGTGCTGTAGCAGTTTGTATAAATCACCCCGTCTCTTGCCAGCTGGTCAATGGTGGGAGTCATAATTTCACTGCATCCTCTATACCCCATAAAATTCTGAGACCATTGATCTGTCTGTATAAAAAGTACGTTATATCTCTGATTGTCCATGCCCTTCTCCTTTCGAGTGCTGCTTCCCCCCTGTAAAAGCGTCTGTCAGCGAAAGCCCGCCGGATTCTGACTCCCGCGGGCTTTTGTCATCGTTTCTATCCCTGCTTCGGCTGCTTATTTCACAGCGCCGATCAGTTCTTTTATATCCTCTATTCCGTGGCGTTCCATATATGCCCGGATACCGTCTACGGTCTCCACAGTTGCATATGGATTGTGGAAATTGGCTGTTCCAATGGCTACAGCCGTAGCACCTGCCAGAATAAACTCCAGAGCATCCGCTGCATTGGCAATACCGCCCATTCCAATAATGGGGAGCTTAACCGCATTAGCTGCCTGATACACCATACGCACTGCCACCGGCTTGATAGCAGGGCCGGAAAGTCCGCCTGTTTTGTTGGCTACGGCAAAGGTACGGCGCTCCACGTCAATCTTCATTCCCGTTATGGTATTGATCAGGGAAATCGCATCTGCACCGCCTGCCTCAGCAGCCTTTGCCATCACGGTAATATCTGTCACATTGGGACTGAGCTTCATAATAATCGGCTGCTTTGCATGAGCCTTTACTGCCTTTGTAATCGCCTCAACCGCCTTTGGGTCCTGACCGAAAGCAATTCCCCCCTCTTTTACATTGGGGCAGGAAATGTTGATCTCCAGCATATCCACCGGCTCTTCTCCCAGACGCTCTACTACCTCAATGTAGTCCTCTGTGGAACGGCCGCAGACATTCACAATAATTTTTGTATCGTATTTCTTCAAAAATGGAATATCACGCTTTGCAAATACGTCAATTCCCGGATTCTGCAGACCAATGGCATTGATCATACCGCCGTAGGTCTCCGCGATTCTGGGAGTGGGATTTCCGGGCCAGGGTACATTTGCCACGCCTTTTGTAACAACAGCGCCCAGACGGTTTAAATCTACAAATTCACTGTATTCCATACCGGAGCCAAAGGTTCCGGAGGCTTCCATCACCGGATTTTTAAATTCCACTCCGGCGATATTTACACTCATATTCACAGGGCCGTCCTCCTTTACAGTTCAATCTCATCTGCCAGGAATACAGGGCCGTCCTTGCAGATACGCTTATTGTGCACCTGAGAATGCTCGTCCTTTTCCTTAGACTGGCAGACACAGGCAAGACAGGCGCCCACACCGCAGGCCATCTTCTCCTCCAGAGAAATCCAGCACTGAATGTTGTTCTCTGCCGCATATGCCTTTAAGGCGCGAAGCATAGGGGTCGGACCGCAGGCATAAATCACATCTGCAGTAAGTCCATTTTCGCGGATTGCATCCAGCACATTCCCCTTTGTTCCCCGGCTTCCATCCTCTGTAGCAGTATAAACCGGACCGTAAGCTTCAAATTCATCCTTCAAAAACAGCTGGCTGTCGCGATAGCCGATCACAGACTGAACCATTTCAGAACCATTCAGCGCACACAGCTCCTTTGCCAGCTGCAGCATAGGAGGAATACCGATACCGCCGCCGATCAGGAAGGCTTTTTTCCCTTCCAGAAGAGAAAAGCCATTTCCCAGAGGCCCCAGGATATCGACCGTATCCCCTGCCTTCAATGCAGAAAACTCTTCTGTGCCTGCCCCTGCTACTCTGTATACCAGACGCAGCTGTCCGGCCTCTTTGTCGATTCCGCAGAGGCTGATGGGTCTTGGAAGCAGACGGGAGCCGTCTTTGGAATAGACGGATACAAACTGTCCTGCCGCTGCCTGTGACGCAATCTCCGGGGCCTTCAGTCTTAAATCATAAATACCTTCAGCCAGCTGTGCCTGTGAAACCACAGAGGCTGTCATCTTTAACTTTGCCATGAACATTCTCCTATTTCCATTTCCGTCCTGATGCCGTAATTCATCTTACAGTACGCTGTTAATATCTGCCACCATATCCATCACAGCCTGTCTGGATGCCTCTGCAAAATGCTCTGTACCGAACTTTTTATATTTTTCCTGCTTGTAGGCCGCAATAATACCTCTGGAGGAATTTACAACGGCTCCTAAACCGTCTTTATTAAAGCAGTGCTTTAAGTCTTCAGCAGTACCTCCCTGAGCGCCGTAGCCCGGTACCAGGAAATAGGTATGAGGCATGAGATTTCTTAAAATACGGCTCATCTCCGGATAGGTTGCTCCTACTACTGCGCCTACATTGCTGTAATCTCCGTCCATGGAAGCATTGCCCCACTCTACTACCTTCTCTGCCACCCACTCGTAAAGCGGACGTCCGTCGATCAAGCGATCCTGAAACTCGCCGCTGGAAGGATTGGAGGTCTTTACCAGAACGAAAAGGCCTCTGTCATGGCTGTTGCATACGTCTACAAATGGTTTTACACCGTCTGTGCCCAGATATGGGTTTACCGTAAGGAAATCTGTGTCAAAGCCGCTGTAGGTTTTAGAGCCTACCTGTACGCTTCCGATATGACCGGTGGCATAGGCTGCGGAGGTAGAGCCGATGTCGCCTCTCTTTGCATCGCCGATTACAACCAGCCCCTTTTCCTTACAGTAGTCTACAGTTCTCTTATATACCTTTAAGCCCTCAATACCAAACTGCTCATACATGGCAATCTGAGGCTTAACAGCCGGGATCAGATCAAAGGTATGATCTACAATTTCCTTATTAAACTGCCAGATTGCCTCTGCCGCTCCCTCTAATGTCTCGCCGTACTGCTCAAAAGCAGCCGCCTGGATATGCTCCGGAACGTAGGAAAGCATGGGATCTAAGCCTACGCAGATCGGCGCCTTGGTTTTTTGTATTTTTTCAATTAACTGACGGATCATAATATCCTCCTCTTATCTTGTGATATGTTATAATTCTATCATAGTTTTCACCGTCTGAACAGTACCCATTTTCCCCGAAACGCCCTGTCCTTTCCCTCAGTCCTTCTCTCTCATCATCACCGCTGCGGACGGCGTCTGTGCTCCCCGGTGTACCGTGACATGGGCTTTTTCCATACGAGTGCTGTCAAAGCCATCTTCTGTGTTGCTGTTGGGGAAAATGAAGTTTTTACCGCTGGATGTAACCGTCAGCCGAAGGCTGTGGCCTGGAAGAAACGTATTGGATATTTTGGTGGTGCGGATAGTAACAGGATAAATCTGATCCGGCTTAAGATACTCAGCCTGTTCAAAGCCATTTCTGTATTTTGCACATAAAACACCATCCGCCAGCTTAATGGACCGCCCTGTTTCATCTACATCTGTAATTCGGACCATAAAATCTGTATCAGGACAGTCACAGGAAACATACAGCTTCACCGCCAGTTCGCCCGTAATCGTAAAGGGCTCCTTAAAGGGCTCTGTGGTATAGGAAAGCATATCCTCCCGCCGTTCGATCACCGTATAGTCCTCCGGAACCTCCAGTTCATTTTCAGACATATCTATAATATGTACGGACGGATTTCCGGGATCATAAAAATAGGAATCCCTTCCACCTGTTTCAGGAGCCCTAAAGCTCAGGCTTCCCTGACCGCAGGCGGCTCCATTTCCGGCAGCTGAATCGTCCTCTGCTCCGTTCAGGTAAAGGATTGCTTCTTCTGTATTGGCCGGCGGCCAGCACTGCCCGTTTTTCCAGGTATTATCACCCAGAGTATAATATTCCAGCGCAGGCGTCCTCTCAATGCCATTCTCTATTCCCTTTAAAAAATGCTCCAGCCACTTCATACAGAGGATATCCATATCATAGCGCAGGGCATCCGGCCCCATATGAATACCGTGGAGATCATAGTCTGCATTGCCGCTGTGCTTCCAGGGACCGAGCACTGCCTTCCAGGTTCCCTCAGGCCAGTCCTTTACCAGCTCCAGGGCCTCTGAGGTTCCCATTCCGTTATCATCAAACCATCCGGACATGATCAGCGCAGGAACCGGTCCGCCCTTATAGTTGAGATGCCAGTTTCCCTTTTTCCAGAATTCGTCCATATCCTTATGCCTCAGCCATTCTGTCAGAAAGGGCAACTCCCGCCCCAGAGCCTTTTTCGGAATATCCTCAATGGGACGGATATCCAGAATCTCATCCCAGTTCTCCTGTTCCATAAGATCCGGACGCATCCTCTGTTCTGACACAGAAAAACACCATGCCAGCATGCCTGAGTCAAAGCAGCCGCCCCTTCTTGGAAGGTCTACAAAGGCGCTTCCGGCGCACACACTGGAAAGCATAGCCTTCAGATGAGGATTTCCGCTGGCAGCAGCAGCCCACTGAACATATCCCAGATAGGAGCCTCCGGTCATTCCCACACTCCCGTCGCTCCAGGACTGGGCAGCAATCCAGTTTAAGGCATCATCTCCATCTTCAATTTCATAATACTGGGGCATCCATTTCCCTGTACTGTCCTCCCGTCCTCTTACATCCTGAATCACCACTGCATAGCCTCTCTGGACAAAGCGGTAATATCCTTCCAACCCTCTTGATTTACCATAAGGGGTACGGATCAGAACCGTGGGAAAACGCTGTCCCTCTGAGGGAAGATATACATCCGAAGCCAGCATTTCCCCGTCCCTGGTCTTTACAAACTCTGTTCCCAGAAACCGGACACCAAAACACTGCCTGTCAGGATATACCTCATCCCAGATTTTCAGAACCGTATTCTCTTCCATACCCTCTTTTACCAGAATGCCGGTATAATCGCGTCCACTCATTAAAACTGCCCAGATTTTTCCATTTTCATAAAATAAGTCCATTGGAAATTTCTTATCTCTCTGAATATAGGATTCTCTCCGACGGTTTGTAAACCGTTCCCCGTCCAAGGTAAAGACTTCCGGCTCCTGTGCAATTTTCTCCTCACAGGCTGCTTTCTTTTCAAAAAAGCCTGCGATGCTGCGGCTGCACAGCTTCTGTAAAAATACATTTTCCTTTTCTCCGAAAGGTCTTTCTTCGCCCAGATTTCCTGTTTCAATATCCAAAATCCGGACCGTCAGAGCTTCCGTTTCTTCCCGTATCTTTGCATATAAAATACCGGAAAAGTAAAAGTTCCAGTTCATATTTTATTATCCTCCAATCGGCATATGTACTCCTCATCCCATCCCCACTGCTATCAGAGGGGCAATCACCACAGGCGGCACCAAAAGGGCCGGGAGCAGATTCAATGTACGGATCTGCTTGATTCCCAGTATGCCCAGACCGCTGCTTAAAATTAAAATTCCGCCTACCAGACTGATTTCCGTCATCAGAGCGTCTGTAATAAAGGGTTCAATCACACTTGCCAGCAGATAGATACTCCCCTGCCAGCAAAAAAGCACCGCTGCCGCAATGGCGATACCGAAGCCAAAGGCAGAGCTGAGTACCGTAGAAGTAATTCCGTCCAGAACAGCATTGGTATAAAGGAAGGTATTATCTCCCAGAAGGGCGCTCTGCATGGGTCCCAGAATCGAAAGCGTGCCTGCACAGAACAGCAGGATCGCTGTGGACAGTCCCTTAGACAGCTCAGAGCTGCCGGAAATCCTTCCCACAGCCCGGTCAAAGACAGCCTCCAGATCAAGCCCTGTACCGATCAGGCCGCCCAGGGCCAGACTTACAATAAACAGAACATGATACTGTGATTCAGGCATGGCTTCTGCAATGGAATTGATTCCAAGGGCTGTGGCTGCCAGCCCCATGGAATCCATCATCACAGTTTTATACTTTTCTCCGATTCCCTTCTTTAAGGTGCTTCCCACTACGCAGCCCGTGAGAATTGCGCCAGTATTTGCAATGGTTCCCAACATAATACATTCCTCCTGTTTCCAAATTTACCCATACTTCAAATCACCTTCCGTCCGGTCCATTGTCATTTCATGCATACCTCAAATTCATCCAGAAGCTCTTCAAAGAACTCCATTGCCTGATCCACCGGCCTGCTCTCAGACATATCCACGCCGCATAGCTTTAAAAGCTCCACCGGCTCCATACTGCAGCCTCCGCTTAAAAACCGCTTATAGCCCTCTAAAATCCCCGGCTCCCCTTCCATGATCCGGCGGCTGATGGCAACGGCAGCCGAAAAACCGGTTGCGTACTGATATACATAAAAAGGTGTATAAAAATGGGGA